>Ga0206131_10003421_pt1 | contig 18289 bp, 23 predicted proteins | sample Helgoland_Spring_FD_148636 | JGI IMG/M metagenome (GOLD analysis project Ga0206131, IMG submission 148636) | Pelagic subsurface seawater microbial communities from Kabeltonne, Helgoland, North Sea - Helgoland_Spring_Bloom_20160517_1 | ecosystem: Environmental > Aquatic > Marine > Epipelagic ...
AAGATAATAATTGGCTCATGGGCGTTCATCATCCTGGATTTTTCGGTAAAGGTAATCTAGTTTTCCCATATGATAGAAATACGAAATCTAGTTGCTACATCCCAAAAGGTGAGGGTAGTGTTTATGTCCAAGGATGTTTTAATGGTGGTAGAACTAAAGAATGGTTAGAAATGTCAAAATTGTTAGCTGTTAATATTGACATTGACACACAAAATAATATAATACCATTATGGCATGATGAGTCAGAAATTAATTGGTATTACAAGGATAAAAATCCGTTAGTATTACCTTATTCATATATTTACCCAGAAGTTTGGGGTGGTGACATGAGTAATATGAAAATGATTCAATTAGATAAGAATAAACACGGAACACACAAAAACCTAAGAAGTTAATATGAAAATTGCGATAATAGGACCTGGATTAATGGCAATACCACCAAAAGGATGGGGTGCTGTGGAAAGTCTTATATGGGATTATAAAGTGGTATTAACTAAGTTGGGTCATGAAGTTAAAATAATAAACATTAGAGAAGCTAATACAATACTAAACGAAATAAATCAATTCAACCCAGATGTTGTGCACATACAATATGATAATTGGGTTGGTTTAACTAATAAAATTAAACAACCAGTTATTCTAACATCACACTATGCTTATTTAGAGCAACCAAATAGACATGGTGGTTATGTTAATTTATTTAGACAATTTATAGGTGTTAATGCACACATATTTGCATTGTCTCAAGGAATAAAGGATACTTATGTTAATCATGGTAAAGCTGAAGATAAAGTGTTAGTGGTTCCAAATGGAGTTAGATACGATTTATTTGATTTTACGGAAACACCAGAAGATAAGTCCATATATCTAGCTAAGGTTGATGATAGAAAGGGTCAATATAAATATCATAATATTGAAAACTTATACTTTGCTGGTAATATTGTCGATAATAAATTTAATAAAAATAATTATCTTGGAGAATGGACTAAGGATACATTATATAAGGAATTAACAAACTATAGTAATCTGGTTCTTCTTAGTGATGGTGAAGCTCATCCACTTGTATGTATGGAAGCGATGTCTGCTGGGTTAGGTATTGTTATATCTGAATACTCCACAGCAAACTTAGATACATCATTACCATTTATTGATGTTATTCCAAAAGATAAAATGAATGATATTGGTTATGTAACTAGTATTATTGAAAGAAACAGGGTTGTATCGAGAGAACATAGAAAAGAAATAAGACAATATGTAAAGGATAATTTTGATTGGAAAATAATCATTGAAAATCATTACATACCTAACATAGAAAAAATATTATGAAAGAAGTAACATTTGTATATTGTGTGGGTGGTGACCAAGTTTATTATGACTGCCTATACAAGAGTATTAAGAGTCTTGAACGAATCAAAGAACCTTACCACATCTTAGTGTTAGATGTTGACGGTAAATTTAAATCGGATTTGGATAATGTGACAGTTGTTCCTGTTACAGTTAATGACAGGGAAGTTAATCACTTCCAGTTCCTTAGATATCAAGCCTACAAGTATGTTGAAACCAAATACGCATTCTACCTGGATGTAGATGTTGTTATCAACACTGATAGAATGGATTATTTAAAAGAGAAAGCTGGTGATAAGTTCTTGTTAACTCAACATTGGTGGATTCCTACTATTAAGGATTTTACAAATAAGACACAAGCCTATAAGAACCCTACTGGAAAGAAATATGTAGATTATTTACATAAGGATTTAAGTAGACCCTACATTGCTTCTGGGGTATTCTTTTATCAACCTAAATTACATGGTGAGATATTAGAAGAGGTTAATACTAAGTTCAAACATATTTATAGTCAAAGTGATGCACATATAACTAAAAAGATTGGCGTTACTGATGAGTGTGTTTTATCATCTTGCTTAACCAAGGAGAATTCAGTTTTAGTTAATGGTGCTTTTAATCACTGTGCTAATTCACAATGGATGCCGATAAAGGTTATTGATGGTAAGCTTCACGGTAAGAATCCTTATAATCCAGAATTCGAACCAATAATTTGTTTACACGCTGATATTGATAGAAGAATAAAAACATATAAAGCTTTCCCGCACAAGCATGAGAGTAAAGAAGTTACAGATTTAATTAAAAAAGGTTTTTACATATGATAAAAGAAGGTTATATATTTATGGGGTTCGGTAAGAAGTATGTTGATGAATGTCAACTATGTGCCGAAATGATTGATGCCTACGATAAGGACAGACCCAAAGCAATACTTACAAACAAAGCTGATTACGAATACGCAAAGACTAAAGAGGTTTTTGATGATATAATTGTTTTGGATTATGAAACTGAGAAATATTTGAAGGATGAAAAGAATCCACATAACCTTTATTGTGTAATACCAAGGGTATTAATGGTAGATATAATTCCTTACGAAAAGACATTAGCAATTGATTCAGATATCGCTTGTATCTCAAACCCAGATAAGGTTTGGGATTACATTAATGATAAGAATGAACCATTTATTTGTTGTGGTCTAGATTGGGAAGAACAATGGCACTGGGGAAAGGTTAATCAAATCGTACAGAAGATTGGTATGAAGATTCCAAGTATTCATGGTGGTGTATTATGTTTCAATAAGGGACATGAGAAGTATCAAAGTTTCAGAGATGATTGTTACGATGCACTGGATAATTATTCAGCTTACGGTTGTCTTACTAACTTTAGAGGTGGTATGACTGATGAAGTGATATTTTCAATTGCTATGGGTAAGAATGATATCACACCAATGGATTACGTTAAATTCCCTGTGGTTAGTTTTAATATTCCGTTTGGAACACAATTACCTTGTAACTTCCACACTAGAAATGGTATTAAGAGAAATACTTGGGTAAAATGTGACTCACCAATAGTTTTTAATCATATATTCTTTCACGAAAGAAATAACGAAAGATTATATAGTGATTTTTTAAATTTCCACAAGACAATTACAAATGGCTAAACCATATCAAAATATAATATTCATATCCAAACCTAGATGTGCATCTACTTCAGTATTCAATTATTTATACGAATGGGATGATAACATTAATGGGAGTAAGCCAATGTATCATATATTGGGTAAGAATATGAAAGGTAGATTACCAAATTGGGATAAAACTTTTAGTTTTGGTATTGTCCGAAACCCTTATGAGTTATGTAGGTCATGGTACTTCCATCACAAACATACGCCAAAGGTTCCACAAGAAGTTAAAGACTTTTATCCAGATACATTTGAAGAATGGGTGAACAATGATTTCCCAACACATTGGGCTAAGAATCATAAGTGGCCAACTAACCCACTAAAACAAAAACAATGGCTTTATAACGGTGATGACTTATTAGTTAATAAAGTTATAAAGATTGAAGAAATAAATGACGAGTTTGAAGAAGTAAAAAAAATAGTTAATAGTGAAAAAGAATTAACGATAAATAACCCTTCAAACAAAAAGGAAATCAATAACTCTTTACTAAATAAGATTTATAATTATTTTAAAGAAGATTTCATAACATTCAAATATAATAAAAAATATGGCAATTTGTAAATACCAAAGAGATTACGTTAGAGACTTTGCGTTACCAAAAATGGTAGGTAAATCAATGCTCGAATTAGGTGACCAAATATTAAACCCATACCTTGGAGAAGAGGTTGGTTTTAATGTCGCAAAACCCTATTATACAAGTTTAGGTTATAATCACACATCAGTTGATACCAATGGTAATAATGGTGCAGTGAGACATGACTTAACAAAAGCTAGAGGTGAATTTAATAACAAGTTCAATTTAATTACCAACCACGGTACAAGTGAACACGTTGTAGACCAATATAGCGTATTCAAACATTTACATGATTGGGGAGCTGAAGGTTGTGTTTATGTACACGTAGTTCCTTTAGATGCTGAAGAACATAAAGCACTTCTTGGTAGACCATTCCCAAAGCATGGTTTCTGGGAGTATTCCACTAAGTTCTGGATTGAATTAGCAAAGGCTTGTGGTTATGAATTGATTAGTGCTACTACTGATGTGAGAAATCCAGCAGTTAAGTTTCCAGTTAACCATTATTCTTCTGGTGTTTATATTAAATCACCAGGTTCAAAATTTATCGAAAAGGATGAATTTAATAACATAGTAAAAAAACACTTAACAAGATGTCATATATAAACCCGATAAAAGAATTTTATAAAACAAATGACTCATTACAGAGTACTAAATTAGCACATTATTTTGATTTATATTGGAAACATTTTGCACATAAGGCAGATGATAAAGTTAAGATACTTGAGATAGGTGTTAGAAGTGGTGGTAGTTTATTATGTTGGGATACAGTATTCTCAAATTCATCAATTTATGGTGTGGATGTAAATCCTAAATGTAAGGACCTTGAAAAGCATGGGTTTAAAATATTCATCGGTGACCAAGGTAATTTAAAATTTTGGGATAACTTCAATACTGAAGTTGGTGGTCTTGATATTGTAGTAGATGATGGTTCACATATAAATGATGACATAATTAAAACGTTTGATAAATTATATCCTAAGATGAATCCAGGTGGCGTTTATTTTATTGAAGATGTTTCAAGTATGAGATTATATGATGATTTTAAAAAATACGTAAACCAAACATTTAAACCAGATAACCTTAACCAAAATGATAAAATGGGTATATCATTTTATAATAGGGTTATTGTGATAGAAAAGATGAGTAAAGACTATAGCGTTGGTACTGTTCATTCTGGAACAATTCATGAACATTCATTACCTGTTGGAATTAGCAATAACGAATGGAAAAAGAAATGTAAATTAGAAAAATGAAAGTTTTTATAGATTGTGGTGCGAACCTAGGACAAGGATTATTAGAATTTAACAAAAAGTTTAAATTTATTAATAATGACGAGTGGGAAGTTCACTCTTTTGAACCGAACCCAGACATTGAATTAAACTTTGACAATGCAAAGAATGTTACTGGGTATCAGAAAGCTATTTGGACCGAAGAGTCTACTCTTAAATTCGCTAGAGGTGTAAGAACTAATAAGTACGATGGACCAAATGGTATAGGTGCTAGTGGAGAGCCAGGTGAATTAACAAGTGTTGGTTCTAGGATTAAGAATGATAAGATTGAGAATGTTGATGGTAAAGGTAATAGACTTGAGAATTTTGTTTCAATCGAAGCAATTGATTTCTCAAAGTTCCTAGAACAATTTAAGGACTATGACCAAGTGATAGTTAAGATGGATATTGAGGGTGCTGAATATGATGTATTAAGACACTTAATGAAAGAAGGTACGGCATCAATAATGGATGAATTATTTGTTGAAACACATGAGAGATTTGTTAATGATGAAAACTCTACAACAACAATTCAACTACTTAATGAAGTGAGAAATAATAATGTAAAGGTAGAGAAGTGGGTATAAATGAATCGAAGCGTAATAGAATTAAAAAAGAACGATTTTATATTCGTCTCAGTCCCAAAGACTGGTACAAATAGTATTTGGGATAAGATTCTAAAACCTGGTGATAAGTTCAGACCATTCCAACACACTAAAGCCATTACCATGAAGAATCACATTGGTTCTGATGAATGGGATAAGAGATATAGTTTCGCCTGTGTTAGAAACCCTTATGATATGGTTAAGTCTTGGTACGATTACCACAAAACACATAGTGATATCGGGCAACACGTTAAAGACTTCTACCCAGATACATTTAAAGAATGGGTTAATGAAGGGTTTAAAACTCATTGGGAACCACAATCACACACAAAAATGAATCCGTTCTGGGATGGAACTAACCCACTCCACCAACACAAATGGGTAACGGATAATGATGGTAATTTAATTGTTGACCATGTAATGAAACAAGAGACATTAGCTGAAGACTTTTCGGTTGTTGCTGAGAAGTACGGTTTTAATAATGATTTAAAACACTTAAATAGTAGTAAGAATGATTCTGTATTAAGTGACGAAGTAAGGGATAAGATTTATAAAATATTTAAAAAAGATTTTGACTTATTTTATAAGATTTAGTCTTTATTTTTTTATTTATATGTGGTATCTTTAACATATGAGGAAAAAAGCTTTAATCACAGGTATTAACGGCCAAGATGGCTCATATCTTGCTGAGTTCCTATTAAATAAGAATTACGAAGTATGGGGGACTGTAAAAAGAAATTCAGTATCAGAAACACAAACTACCAGAATTGAACATTTAGTTAGAAATGAGTCAATTAATTTAGAATATTCTGACCTTACAGACATGGCATCACTAGTTAGAGTTCTAACCAAAGTACAACCAGATGAAATTTATAATCTAGCAGCTCAATCACACGTAAGGGTTAGTTTCGACCAACCAATTTATACCGCTAATGTTACAGGAGTTGGCACACTTAACCTTTTAGAAGCCGTAAGAATGGTATCACCTAAATCAAAAATATACCAAGCTAGTTCTTCAGAAATGTTTGGTAATAATATTGATTGCGATGGATACCAAAGAGAAAGTACAAAGTTAGACCCTGTAAGTCCCTATGGATGTGCAAAGGTTTTCTCTTATAATATTTGTAGGAATTATAGAAATTCATATAATATGAAAATATGGAATGGAATTCTTTTTAATCACGAATCACCAAGAAGAGGCACGAACTTCGTAACCAATAAGGTTGTTAAGGCCGCAGTTAGAATTAAATTAGGGTTACAAGATAAATTATCATTAGGTAATTTAGACGCTACTAGAGACTGGGGACATGCTAAGGATTATGTAGAAGCAATGTGGCTTATGTTACAAACAGATAAACCTGATGATTATGTTTGTGCTACTGGAATCTCTCACTCAGTTAAAGAGTTATGTGAATACACATTTAACGTTTTAGATTTAAATTATGAGGATTATATTATAATGGATTCAAAACACTTAAGACCAGAAGAGTTAAGAGACCTTAAAGGAGATTCAAGTAAAATTAGAAATGAATTAGATTGGAAACCTAAATATACGTTTGAAACAATGTTAGATGAAATGGTTAAATATTGGTTAGAATATTATGAAAAAAATTATGAAATGGCTTAAAAGACAAATAAGTGCAATAGCAATAGCAATGGCTAGTGTTGAGAAGAATGCATTAGGTCAAGAATCTGTGGATTTAGGAAATGACACAGGTAACCACCAAAGATACAATCAAGGTACTCTAGCTGACTCCCTAGTTCAAGGTGAAATAACTGAGGAAGTTAAACTCCTAAGATGGAGAATACTTAAGATACTTGACGCTTCAAATGATTACATAATCAAAGACTTAGGTGTTGATGAAGATGGTTTCCCTATTCTAGATACTAAAGCACCAGACTCTGTTAGTCAAAAGATTCTACTAGGTAAAGTAAAAATGGATACACATGACGATTACCCTCTTGAATTAGTTGTTGATAATAACGAGATAACAATGAGTGGTAGTGATATTATGAATAATGATAATATTAATGCCTATAATGAGGAAGAACAGAAAGAGTCAATTAATCATGACGATGGTTCTGAATCAGCAACACTAGGTGAAATAAGTAGTGACGATTATCAATCCTTCATTAAAGCCGAAAGACCAATTAAAGTTGTTAGAGATTTAAGACCTAAGTTTGAAATAGAAAAATATTCCAAGAAGCTTAACGTTAGAAAGATTAATGATTCCGATAGATTACTTGAATTTTACATTAGTAAATACCCAGATGAATATGATAGAAAGACTAGACTCCTTATATCTGAAATTAAAAGAGCTATAAAGAAGCCAAAGGTTTCTGACATACTTGATATTGTAGGAGTGGGTTTCACTTCATATAAAACTGTAGGTGCTAAAGACTTCCGTCAATTCCAATATATGATTACTAGTTTTGATAAGATAATTGAATACAATGGTTTTTATGTAATTAAATTTAAAGCTGAAGTTATAGTAAATGGTGAATATTTATTAGAGAAGTACAGAATGGGAGAATTAGATAATAAATATAAAAACAAAGAAGCTAAAAATTAATATATGGCTAAAGGCACCAGAAAGAATACCACTAAAACGACAAATCAAGAACCAGAACAAGACGTAAGTTTTATAAATAAAGTTTTAAAAACAAAGCGTAGACTTAAGTGTAAGAATGTAAAACAAAAAGAATTCGCAAATTTAATAACGGATAAAGAAATTATTATCTCGTCTGGACCAGCTGGTGTAGGTAAGTCATTTGTAGCTATTGCTAGAGCAATTGAATTAATACAAAACAAAACAAATCAACATGAAACACTTGTTATTGTTAAACCAGCAGTTGAGGCTGGGGAGAAATTAGGTTTCATACCTGGAGATATGAGAGAAAAGATGGAACCACACGTTGCATCGTCTTTAGATATTATTGATAAGATAATTGGTAAATCAGCAAGGACTCAATTAGAAGATGCTGAAATAATAAAAGTTGAGCCATTAGGGTTCCTTAGAGGTAAGACAATCGATAATTCTATAGTGATTGTTGAAGAGGTACAAAATATGTCACCAGAACAAGTTAAAACACTTCTAACTAGAATCGGTACAAATTCTAAATATGTTCTTTCTGGGGATTTAGACCAATCAGATAAATATAAATATGTAAATGACAGTGGGTTATATGACGTAATGAATAGACATAGAAATATTACAGAGATTGGTTTCTTTGAATTCACTAATGATGATATAGTAAGAAATAAAATTATTAGTAAGATATTAGATAATTACGAAACAGTAATTAATAATAGACCAACTAAAATCAAACAATCTAGGCCAGTTCTAAAACCAGTTTATTTAAAAGATAAAAAACCTAAGAAAAAAAACAAATTATTCAGAAGATTAAGAATATTTTTTAAAAGAAAATTTAAAGGTTAAGGTTTACTTTATAGCTATACCTACTTACTATTAATATTATTATTAAAATAATAAAAAATAAATAGGTATGGCTCGAATTGGGGTAACGTTAAATGAAGTGTTAAGGGACTTTTTAGGTCAATTAACTTATACATATGAAAAATATATTAGAGAAACTGATATAGAAGAAGATACCATAACTGAATTTGATTTGATGAAGTATTTTAACTTCGAATCTGTTGATGAAATGAATAAGTTTATTTATGATGAAGCAGCGTTAGAGATATTTGGTCATGCTGACCAGACTGACAATAACCTAATGAATAAATTCAATATGTTCCATATGGACATTAAGGATGAAGAGGAGCATGAAATTGAAATTGTTTCAAGAGAAGTTAATAAAAGCATCCCATCCACATTATTCTTTCTATCTAAATTATCTTGTAGAGCAGAAAATATTCGATTTGTAAAGAACTACAATGAATATTGGGATGGTGTGGATGTTTTAATCACAGCCAACCCAATGGCTTTAGAATCAAAACCAGAAGGTAAATTGTCAATCAAAATAAACACATCTTACAATAAAGATTCAAAATCAGATTTTGAATTAGACTCAATTCTTGAGTTCATGGCTGACGAGGACCTTAGAGAAAAAATACTTAACACTAAAATAACGACATACGAAGAAATAGATGATTAATATGGATAATTTACTAGATATTGGTGGGGTTGAATATGTAATAGATTTTGAAGCTATGCATACAATGTTAAATTCAGATAAAAGTCTTGCTTATGGTGAAGTAACCGAAGTTGATGTTAAAGAAATTTACGAAGGTGATGAATGCGTTGGTAAAGAGGTTTACACTAAAACATTTACGAAGGGTAGAGAAATCGATATGACAAGATATGAAATGGTTAGACTGCTTTTTGAAGTAGTTTTAACATATAATGAAGATATTGACGATTCATTGGGGGTTGAGAGAGGTTTAAGTAAAACAACATTACCGTTTAAATTAAGTTATAATACACTTATAAATTACGGAATAATAAAAGAAATATAATAAAAATAAAAATAAAAATAAAATGGAAGAACAAGTACAAAAACAACAAGTCGAAGAAATTATATCTAAATTAGATAATAAAGATTTTGGCTTATACTTTTTTACGTTGGACACAAAAGGAAATCCAACTGCTGGTATAGCAAATATTTATGAGCACGTAAAAACATTAATTGATTTAGGTTATAACGCACATATCCTACACGAAAAAAATGATTATAAACTAAGGGGTGACCAAGAAGGTATTGGTCTAGCTGATTGGCTAGGTGAAGAATACGCTGAATTACCACACGTATCTATTGAAGGTCAACAATTAAATGTTGGACCACAAGATTTTATCATTATTCCAGAGATATTCTCAAATGTAATGGACCAAGTTAAGAAATTCCCTTGTAAGAAAATTGTTTTCTCTCAAAGTTACGATTACTTATTAGAGTTATTACCACTCGGTAGAAGATGGAGTGATTATGGATTTAACGATGTAATTACTACAAGTAAAAAACAAGGTAATTTTATTAAAAGTCTTTTTCCTTCAATTAATACACATGTAGTACCAGTTGGTATCCCAGATTACTTCGTTAATTCTGATAAACCTAAGATTCCAGTAATTTCTATTATGACTAGAGAACAAGGTGTTGCAGCTAAAATTGCTAAGATGTTTTATCTTCAATTTCCACTTTATAAATGGGTTACATTTAAGGAATTAAGAGGATTACCTAGAAAACAATTTGCCGATGAATTAGGTAAGTCTTGTTTAGCGATATGGCTTGATGATACTTCTGGATTTGGTACGTTCCCGCTAGAAGCCATTGAGTGTAATACACCAGTTATTGGTAAGATGCCTAATATGATTCCAGAATGGATGGAAGAAATAGATGAAGCTGGAAATAGTAAAATTAAAAATAACGGTGTGTGGACTAACACACATTTAAATATTCCAGAACTAATTAACACTTATATGAAAGTATGGTTAGAAGATAACCTACCTACAGATTTAATGGAAGGTATTGAAGCTTCTAAAGGTGCTTATACTATGGAAAATCAAAAAACAGAGATTGCTAAAATTTATGGTGGATTGGTTGAGGCTAGAAAAGCCGAATTTAATAATATAATTACAAAAGTTTCAGCACAAGTCGAAACTTCAGAAAAATAAACAGATATGGCTAAGAAAAAATTAACAACAGATATTACCGTAGTACTTCCAGTTCACGAATTAGTAACTGATAATGATACAACGCTATTCAAAGGCGCTATTACTAGCGTAACAGAACAAATAGTTAAACCAGATGAATTACTTATTGTAGTACCAACTGGTTCAGAGGTGGAAAAAACTCTTAAAGATTTTGATTTTGGTGACGCTAAGAGTATAGTTCGTATAATAAGTAACCCAAATGGAAGTGACTTCCAAACTCAAATAAACTTTGGGGTTGAGAATGTTAAGACAGAATGGTTTAGCTTTCTAGAATTTGATGACGAATATTCAAACAAATGGTTCAAGAATGTCATGGAATATAAAACAGCACATGATGATGTTGATATATTCCTACCGATTATTGTAGATGTTAATGCTACAGATGGTGGGTTTATGGGTCTTACAAACGAAGCTGCATGGGCGAATAGCTTTTCAGATGAATTAGGTGTTTTAGATAATAACGCTCTTTTAGCGTTTCAAAACTTTAATATTGATGGAATGACTATGAAAAAATCTACATTTGATGATTTTGGTGGGTTTAAGAAAAATATTAAATTAACATTCATTTATGAATTCTTACTTAGAATGACATTCAATGATGCTAGAGTAATGATTATTCCTAGATACGGATACAAACATATTAACCAGAGAGAAGGTTCATTATTTGCATCATATAAAGGTGAGATGAATCCAGTTGAAGCTAATTGGTGGTTAGCCCAAGCTAAGAAAGAGTATTACTTCCCTAATGAAAGAGAAATAACATACGAGGAAACAACAATCTAAAATGGCAAAGAAGAGAGGTCGTAAGAGGAAAAATGATTTATACTTTGGTCCCGAACAAGAAGCTGCCGTTTTATTATATTTAGAAGAAGATAACGAACATGAAAGGAATTTAATCTATAATCAATGGCTTAGAGCCCCTCTTGATAAAATGATTGAATCAATTATTAGAAAATATGGATTATATAGAAAGGGTGAAACGTTTGAAGACCTTCACTCAGACACCCTTTCTTTCCTAATCACAAAAGCTGATAAATTTTCAGCTTCTAAAGGTAAAAAGGCATACTCTTATTATGGGACAATATGTAAGAATTATATATTAGGGTTATTAATTAATGACACTAAGAGAGGTAAACAATTATATTCTTACGAGGATATGAGTGGTGAATTAGAAAAGAGAGAAGACTTTCAATACGAGTTGACTGATACTGAGTTTACAATGGAGAAATTTATTAGTAAATTAATAGAAAGTGTTAGAGATGAGTTAAACGGTGATAGTGTAATTGGTAAGAAAAAATTAAATGAAAACGAAGAAAAAGTTGGTTTTGGTTTAATTGATATTCTTAAAGACTGGGAAGTTACTTTAGACTCAATGAGTGGAGGTACAAAATTTAATAAAAACTCTTTTTTAGAGAGTATGAGAAACTATACTGGTTTAAATACTAAAGACATTAGATTAGCCATGAAAAGGTATAAATCATTATACGGTATAATAAAATTAGATGGTTTAGAGAATGGTATTGATTAAAAACTATTTTTTTTGATATTTATATTAAAAGTGAATTTTTAATTATGAATAAAACATGTAATAAATGTGATTTACTTAAACCATTGAGTGAGTTTACCAAATGGTATCATTTATGAAGGTAATTTAAATAAAGGAATAACGTATAATAAAAAAATATAACATCGTGCCCCGTAAGAAAAAACAACAAATAAAGACAAATAATAATGATAGTCTAGAAGGACTTCTACAAGAGACTTATAATGACGCATGTGCTAACATCTCAGATGCCCAAAAGAATATTAATATTATGGATAAATCAGCCGAACCAGAAGATGTCGATGATTTAACTAAAATAGCAAAAGGTAAAAACGACTCCCTTAAAATTAAGGAATCAGCAATTAAAATAAAATTAGAAATAGCAAAATTGCAAAGTGATATCATTAAACACAGTGGTAATGCTAGTGACGCTATTAATGAGAAAAGTGGTGGTAAAGTATCAATGAGTGATTTTAAAGCTGTCAGAAAAATGATTGATGATGCAGCTAATGAGGATAATGTAGATGATATAGATTAATAATATGGCAACAATTGTAAACCAAAAAAATGAGGTATTTTCTAATATTACAGCACTAAACGTAGTTAATGATGATGTACCTAAATTGCCAGAATTTAATTCAGAAGATACTATTAATAATGAAACAAACTCATCCGATTTTTTAGTAGGTTTAATTAAAGCTTTAGAAGGTGCTGAAAAATTAAAAGATATTGTAGTTGACACCATAGTTTATAAATTACCAGAAATTGAAAGTTTAATTAAGGAAGGACTTAAACAAGAACTAAAGGAACTGGTTGCTTGTAGTATTAACCCAGCAATACCAGACTGGTTTCAAAATGGGGGTTCTGGTGTTGTCATGAAAGTTACTGATATAGATTTTTTTGGTATGATGAAAACTAATCCAGATAGCGTAACGGGTGGACTTATTTATACCGATATAACTTCCGAGGTATATAGTAAAGATTTTAACACCTACCTCTATTACTCTATCCAAGCCCCAACAACACAAAACCCATGGGGTAACTCAATGATTGGTACGGACGTACTAGAAACAGAGTTTCAAGAAGTTGGGGTCAACAACAATAACGTACTTAAGTTTACCACTAGTGCTGCTTACAGTAATAAAAAATTAACAGAATTCAATAATGATTTTATTGATACACTAACACTTTTCGGTGAACCAAATAGTGTTGACTCCGCAACCTTCATAAGTTTAATACTTGAACAGCTATTCGGCTCTATTGGTTCAACATCAAGTTCATCATCAAGTTCATCATTGAGTAGTAGTACAACTAAATCCACTAAAGAAGTGAAGGATAAAGTGGAGATTGAAGAAATACTTGATTGTATTATTAATTCTGAAGATGATAACATAACTGATAATTTCTTTGAGTTCGATAACCCAACATTAGGTAGACTAAGCCAAATAAGTAATGATAGAGCAAAGGGGATTAGAAGAATAGAAACTTGTGGTAATTTAGAAAGTCAGATAAGTGAAAGATTAGCAATTGATGTTTACAACACAATTAAATCCGCAACAACTAAACAAGCAGAACTTGAAGCCGTAAGTAATGGTCTTAGTGATATTGCAGACAGCCAAGCAGACATGGCTACCAACCCAAAAAACAGAACAACGATTAAAGGTAATTTCTTCAAGGACATTATAAATTCACTTGTTAGAATTGTTATGACTGTTATAATTTCACCAAAATTCATTACACTATTTGCGATAAACCACCAGATAATCTATGGTCAAGGTAGTAGTTACTCTAACGCTAAAGATTTTATTTCTAAAAACAGAAAGTTAATGAAAGAAATTTCTAAAGTTATTCTAAAAATAATATTAGAAATATTACTAAAAATAGCTTTATATCAACTTAGTTTAAAACTTGCACAAAAATTTGCCGCTGATGAAATAGAAAAAGGTAAACTTTATTTAAGTAGAATAACAAACGCTATTGGTGTTGACCCAGAAATTTTGAAATTAATAGCAGAATTATAAAAAGATAAAAATATGTTAGATTGTAAACCAGATGAAAAAGGTGCAGACGTTGAGGCTGACTTAACCTCAATGAGTAGTGTACTTAAAATAATATTAGCTGCTTTTAAAATTGGTGGTAAACCAAGTCCTTCTCTACCGCTACCGATTGGTGCAGCGGCAGCTTATTTAAAACCAGGTATGAGTCCTAGAAATATAGCCGCAAGACAAATGGCTGCTGCTGAATCTATAGGTTTACCCATGGGTAATGTGTTTGCTGACGGACCAAATAAAGACGCTCAAGCAATGTTATCAAATGCAAAAGAATTACACAATGAAATACAAAACAACATGTCTATTTCAGCTTATGGTCTCCCTGGCGCTTCACAACATGTTGGAAGTGGTTCAGCTGGACCAATTCCAGTTGTTATTACATCGACAAATCCCGTACCGTATGAGATTAAAGGTAGTGCAAACTAGTACATTTTAAAAAACATAGTTATGAATGAATATACAGATAAAACAAATAATGAAATACTTTCCGATATTAAACAAATGGAATTTGATTATAAATCCTTAAAATCTAAGATACTTAAGGACTATGACGAACTTATAGCTATGGAAAAATCATTTGCTATAGCACATAAGATAATAAATGAAAGATTAAAAAGAAGTGAATGAATTTAAATGGTAAATTTTCAAGTGGAAAGGCTAGTAGTTTTAATAAATCTAGTCCATTTAAGACCTTTCAACTAGGTGTTGTCATAGCGGTAGGAAAAGTGCCCGTGAATAAAGATGATAAAGGAGCTGCTAATAGAGATAGAAGATTTAATGCAGATACTCACGCTATTAGAGTTAGAATAGTTGGCTCTAAATACGATAATGCGTTAACAGATTCTGAATTACCAAATTGTTTACCATTTATGCCAAGACATATTAACTTTGTACCAAAAGTTAATGAAGTCGTTATGGTTATGGTTATGAGTGAAGATGAAAAGTTTGGGGATAGATGGTATACGGGACCAGTAATCTCATCAGATGATAAATTAAATAAAGATACTATCGATGGTACCGCAATGTCAAACATGGCAAATGGTATTACAGAATCAAGTGCAGACATTAGTTTTAATCCCTTAGCTAATGGTGTTTATGAGAATCCACAAAATGTAGTTCTTGAGGGTAGAGACAATACCGATATAATTCAAAGAAGTGGTGAAGTACTTATAAGAGCTGGTAAGTTCGTCAACAATAACCCATTACTGTTTAACGCTACAAATCCAGCTTACTTCCAATTAAAACATAATGTAATAATTAAAGGTGATTTATCACCAACAACAATAGATGAAACCGAGTACGGTTCAGTAAGTAATATAGTAGCCAATAAAATTAACTTATTAACTTACGGAACACCCACAGCGAACAATGAAACATTTAGTCTAACCAATGTTAATAAAGATACAAAAATTGCTGATTATATTACTAATGATGAGTTACTTAAAATTATCAATACAGCACATCCAGCAGTATTTGGTGATACACTTGTTGAATATTTAAAGTTATTTAGAAATGCATTAATTCAACACGTACATAATGGTAACGGTAATGAAGCAACTGATAGAACAGATAGGGGTACTTTGGCCGTTAACAATTTTATAACTAAAGCTGAGGAATTAGAAAAAAAGATGTTATCTGATAATATACGAATTAATTGATATTACCAGATATTTATTAATAAAGGTAAAATGGTAGTACGTACATATTTTGATAGAAACACAACAATAATTCACCAAAGGAATACTAATGTAGGGTTAAACCCAATATTTGAATTGTATTATGGTGGTTCTGAAGCTGCTAATTCGTACACAAGACTATTGTTTCAATTTGACGAAACCAAGTTAAAGGATTTATATACTGGTGGAACTTATACTGATTTAACTAAATTAACACATACACTTAGAATGACCAATACTGGTGCGCTTGATACTGAGTTACTTGGAACGAACACTTGTGCTGGAAAAGAAAGAGCTTGTTCATTCGACCTTATAGTCTTTCCCATAGACCAAGATTGGGATGAAGGTAATGGATATGATTATGGTGATTGCACTTTTATTGGTGAGGGTTCACAATCGTTATGTCCAGCTAACTGGTTTGAGTCTGAAACAATTACACCTTGGTCTAATGGGGGTGGTGTTTATTCTGGCTCTCCAACCATATTAGCGACTCAACATTTCGAACAAGGTAATGAGAATATTGAAATTGATATTACCAACATAGTTAATGGTTACTTAACGGGTGACACTAATTATGGTTTAGGTCTTGCATTTACACCAACACTAGAAGCTACTGAAACTACGAATCATCAATATGTTGGGTTCTTCACTAGACATACACAAACATTCTATGAACCACTTGTGGAGAGTATTTATAATTGTCATATAAAAGATGATAGAGCAGATTTTTATCTAGATAAGGATAATAAGCTTTATTTATATGTTAATTTAGGTGGAACACCAACTAATTTAGACTCTAACCCTAGTGTGGTTATTACAGATGGTAATGGAGATATATTCTCAGCAATAACATCTAGTGCCGTTACTCATGTTACAAAGGGTATTTATTGCGTTGAATTAAACGTACCAACAACAACAAATAATGAAGATTGTATTCAATTTACAGATACATGGTCTGGAATAACTATTAATGGTGTCGTTAGACCAGATATTGAATTAGACTTTATTCTTAAGGATAGTTCTGGATATTATAATATAGGTGATAATGACACCCTTCCAAAGAAAGTTGGTTTAAGTGTTACTGGTATAAGAAGAGATGAGAGAATACATAGAGGTGATATAAGAAAGGTTATAGTGTCAGCTAGAATTCCATATACAATTGAACAAAAACAAACAATAGATAAACTTAAATACCGTCTATATGTTAAAGAAGGTAGAAATGAATATACTGTTATTGACTTCCAAGACATAGAAATGGCAAATAATCATAATTATTTTCTTTTAGATAGTGAAAGTCTTGTGCCTGGTACGTATTACCTAGATGTTAAGGTTGAATCTAATTTAGAAGTAACAACACTTAAAGATATTCTAAGTTTTGATATAGTAAGTGAAAGTAACCTTAGAATTAGTCAATAAAAATAAAATATTATGAGAAGATTTGATAAAGATAAGAATATAGAAAAAGCTAATATATTAACTGAACAAAGATATATAGAATCCAAAGGATTATTAAAAGAAAATAGTGACACATATTTCGAATCACTTGCGGAAACCTTAGATGCGGTTAGAGATAAGGCAACTAGTATGGGTTTAGAATTAGATGAAGAAGATATATGGGCACATTTTGGTACGGGTGGAATACCCTATGGTTCAACAAAATCAGCAACGATACCTCTATTAAAAGATAATAACCCAATTTTAAATAAAAGGGGTAAGGTAGCAAATATGGCAATTCGTGTTTCGATATACAGAATGGATTCTGGTAGATATGAATTAACACAATATAAAACTTGGTAATAAGGTAATATAATATTATGAGAAGATTTGATAAAGATAAGAATATAGAAAAAGCTAATATATTAAGTGAACAAAGATATATAGAA
>Ga0206131_10003423_pt1 | contig 18285 bp, 19 predicted proteins | sample Helgoland_Spring_FD_148636 | JGI IMG/M metagenome (GOLD analysis project Ga0206131, IMG submission 148636) | Pelagic subsurface seawater microbial communities from Kabeltonne, Helgoland, North Sea - Helgoland_Spring_Bloom_20160517_1 | ecosystem: Environmental > Aquatic > Marine > Epipelagic ...
CTAAAAAACACATAATTTAATATATAAATTAATTTTACGTAAGATATTTCTACTATTATGTCACTAATTTATACTATTACATAGGATAACCCTAAATTATGTGTTTTGTCTTTTTTGTGTTTTTTTTTTCCAAAACGATTATATAAACTTCTTTTTCGATTTATTTTTTTTCGATTTATTTTGATTAGTCTTTTTTTTCGATTTATTTTTTTTCGATTTATTTTGATTAGTCTTTTTTTTCGTTTTTTTCCACATGTTCAATGTATTTGATGGATTTACGTGTGGTGTAATTTCGTGTTGACCTCCTTTATACGCGTTCGAAGCATATTGTCCTTTTATTTTTTCACCATTATTTTTACCAACCCCAACATCCATATAAGTTCCTTTGCAAAAGGTAAATGCAGACATATTGAATGGTGCCCTAAGTGATTCAGACTTAACTTCTGTACCATCAACAATACCACCATATTCCATAACAAATTTGTCACAAATAGTTTGATTCAATACATTCATAAAACCTATACTTGATATCATATGGAATTTATGAGTATCATCTTTTAAAAATTCTATGTTACCTTCATCATTACCTTCATCATTATTATTATGAATTAATATACTATTTCTTTTATCATTTGGTTTTTCAACTTCACCTTTTTTATTACGAAACCTTGACCAATCCATTGAGTGACCTTTGTTATCGCCGTCATAATCAGGTATCGTAGAACTTTTGTATATTCTGAATCCAACAATTAATAATTCAGTTTTTGTATGTTTTTTTAAACTTCCAATAATTGCTAAAGAAGCAAGATTATCTTTATCAAGAATATCTTGTGCCACCACAGTAACATTTAATTTTATAAATTTAGAGTGTAATTCTTGGGGTGATTCATCGCAAGATTTTCTCTTTGAAAACTCAAGTATATCATCATTTGCTTTAACATAATATTGTGGTGGATCTTCTATTTCCTCTTTTTTCTCTACATTTTTTTCCTCTACATTGTTTTCCTCTTTTTTTTCCTCTTTTTTATCCTCTATTTTATCATTACAAACTGGTTTTACTGAATATATTTCTATATTATCACTATCCGTAAATTCTTTACGTAATTTTTGTATTTGTATACCACCACTAAATAAATTAAAGGCTTCTCCAAACAAACCTCCATTTTTTTTTGGTGTCATTCCGGTATCTTTGCATCTTTCATTATTTCCATTTCTTGGTTCACCATTATCATTATTAATTGCTTCACCTTGTATATGTATAAATAATGTATTAGATTTATGTAAATTAGATTTATATTTTTGTAAAATCTCAAATATTTTATCATATACTTCTACTGATGTAGGACATAATAAAAATATGTGTTCCCCATCATCATATCTTTTTTTCTCTCTAAAATCTACTTCTACATCACCAGTATTAGTAGTTTGTAATTGACTAATTTCGCCTGTATTTTTATCATCCTTGTCTGCATACTTTATATTATAATAGTTAATTTTCGATAAATTGTAGTAATTTTGTACATTAACATCATTTATTTTTAGAAAAGCCATGTGAGCAAGAAACCCGTCAAAAAAAGGTTCCTTTTTTTTTCCACAAACATTATCATATTTATTATAATAATCAATTAAACCAGTGGGGTTGTTTCCGTATGTTTTACTAACAACATGTTCATTGTAACTTCTTAATTGATTAGAGCCGGTTACAACTCCATCATAACTCAAAATATACACATTTTTTTATTTTCATATACCATTATATAATATTAAGATATTTAAATTTGAGATGAAAACAAGAGCTTACAAAATTGATTTAGAAAAATTGTTTTTATAATTAACAAATGTCAGACAATATATTCATAGAAATTATAAGACCAATTATATATAATTATATTAATTATGAAATAGAAAATTCCGAATTATATTTTGAGGACATATATGAGTGGATAGAATATGCATTTAATAATGATGAAACAGATTTATCTATAGAAAAATGTGAAAATTTATTGTATGAATTAGACGTAAATTCGCCTGTGAGAACATATTACATTTTTAAATATGTTTCTGACCATCTTGCAAAATACGACTTACCAGATTTAGAAAAATTTGAAGATAAAATAAATAAATTCAGATATATTATGGCGTTAGAATGGTATGAAGACTATAAAGAAGAACAAAATATATATATTGATGATAGTATATCTTTAGTAATAACTGATATACCATTACCAGAAGTAATATAAATAAATATTAATAATGATATTAATGTGTGAAAACAAATACATATAAAGAATGTCTAAAACACAGCGAAAATTGTGAAAAAATAAAACTGGAATTATGGAAATGTTTTTATAGTATTAGATTTTCTTGATTATATAATGAAAATATATAATGAAAATTAATGATATAATAATAGAATATATTTATGATAATAAATATAAGACATTATTTTGGTTGTGTATAAGTATATTATTGTATCCTATAAATGGTGTAATAATACCTAAATATTATGGACTTGTTATAAATTCATTTAAAGATAAAAAATTTTTCAGTGATAATATTTTTTATTTGATTATTTATTATATAATATCTATGATATTAGGTATATTAGGGTTATATTCAACCAAATTGATAATACCTTCTTTTGGTGAATATATAACATCGAGATTCTATAATTTTATAATAGATAATTATCGTCTAGATTTTGATAATATACAAACAGGTGAAATAATAGCAAGATTGGTAAATATGCCACAATTATTTTTCGAGTATGTTGAAATAGTTAGGACAATGGTTCTATCACAATTTTTTATATTTGTTACAACTTTATATCATTATTGGTTTGTCTCAACCGAATTATTTATATGTTTTATAATATCAATAATAATTAACTATATATTTATTTATATAATATATACAAAAAAAATATATTTTGACGTTAAAAGACAAAACTCAAAAGGGGTATTATATCAATATATAAATGATACCTTATTGAATTTAGTAAGTATATATAGTTTTAATCAAGAAAATAACGAAAAAAAAGACTTTAAGGAAGTAGAATATAAGAAGTATAAAAATGAAATGAATAAATGTTTAAATATGTATATATATTCATCGATATTTTGGAATGTAATATGTATAATAATATTTTTTTCTTTGAATTATTATTTATATAAATCGTATAAAGATAATAAAATATCTGTAAAAGTATTAGTGTCTACATTTACTATAACATATTCTATATTCACAGTATTTGAGGATTCAGTAGCAGTATCCAACAAAGTGTCTAAAATATTTGGAGAAGTAAGATCTATGGAAGAATATTTTAATACAATAAAAATTAATAATAAAATTAAAGAAGATAAAAAATTTGTAAATGGAGACATTGTCTTTAATAAGGTGTATTATAAATACAAGGATAAATTAATTTTAAACAATTTCAATTTAAAGATAAAAAAAGGAGAACACGTATTGATAGTTGGTGAGACTGGATCTGGAAAAACAACAATTGTAAAATTATTAATGAAATATAATAAATTAATAAGAGGTGAAATCACAATTAATAATCAAAGTATAAATTCAATATCATATAATGAATTACACGATAATATATATTATATACCTCAAAACCCTAAATTATTCAACAGAACATTATATAAAAATATAATATATGGTATAAAGAACCCGCCAACGAGAGAAAATATATTAAAATTATTAGAAGATTTAGATTTAAGTGATATAAAAGATTCATTTTCAAAATCAATGGACAATAAAGTTGGGTTTTATGGTAATAAATTGTCTGGCGGTCAGAGACAAATTGTCTGGTTATTAAGATCATTTTATAGAAACAAAAGTATTATTATTTTGGATGAACCTACTGCATCTTTAGACTCTCGTAATAAACAAAATATGATTAAAAATATAAAAAAAATATGTGTAGGAAAAACCCTGATAGTAATAAGTCATGATAATATTGGTAATGATTTTAGAAAAATAAATATGAATAGTTCAATTTAAATTATTAATAAATATTTGTCCGTATGAGCGATGATTCGTAAAATATTTTTTTGGGTTAACAATATGACATATATTGTCTTGATAAAATATAATCCTTTTTATATTAAAATTTTGAATCATTATTAAACAATCTAAACAAGGTGCTGAATTATATGTATCTGAATTTTCCTTAAATCTTGAAATATATAATGTAGTTTTACGAAAAAGTTTGTCAGCTTTTTGTAATTTACCTTTCTTTAATAATGATTTGTGTAGTTTCTGTAAGACATCTATTTCAGCATGACACGAACATACATTTTTTAAAAAAATATCCGTAGAAGATGAACATTTGCTATTATTTATACCTCTCGCAATAATTTTACCTCCACAAGTAGCAATACAACCGTGTTGATATAATTGAGATGATTTCTTCGCTTCATTAAACGATAAATTGAAAATATGTTGATTTTTTACAGACAGCATGTAATAGATATAATAATATGTTCATATCAATTTTACTTAAAATTGTTTATTTCTAATTTTAAAGCAGTTGCTTTATTAAATTGTTCAATTAATTCTTTTTTTTCATTTTTAGTATAAAACCCATCCCTATGTTTAATATTTAAATAAATAATAAGAATAATAATTATTATATATAATATCTTATATACTATCATATATATATATATATATATTTACTATCATATAATTCATAAATTCATATAATTCATAAATTCATATAATTCATAAATTCATATAATTCATAAATTCATATAATTCATAAATTCATATAATTCATAAATTCATATAATTCATAAATTCATAAATTTATATAATTCATATAATTCATAAATTCATATAATTCATAAATTTATATAATTCATAAATTTATATAATTCATAAATTCGTATAATTCATAAATTCATATAATTACTATCATATATATATATATATGGGATATAAGGAATTCTTATTATCAATTACGATTTTATTATTATTATGTTTAGTTTTATTTGGTATTAATATTTTGATTATATATTTATTTAAGTCAAAAAAAAAAAGCCCTTTGATAAGTAAAAATAATAAAAATAATAAAATTCATATATATAATATTTTGGAAGATCCAACCTTTTATATATATATATTAATATGTTTATTATATTTATTTATATTTTTACCATATAATTATATTATAAACAAAAATAAACCCGACATCATATATATTATAGATAATTTATTGACACCCATATATATTTGGGTATTCTATGTGTTTGTTTATATAATTTTTTATATTGTGCGTTATATAATTTCTTTATGGATTGTGATAATAATACCTTATACTTTTAATACATTATTTGTAATTATATTTTTACTTTATTTTGTTTATAATATATTTAATATAGAATATGTGATTTATATTTTATGTTTCGTAATATTGTACGAAACCTCTAAATTTCTTTTAACTAACTTCGGTGATTATAAAGAATATAATTATTTTGATATTTTATTTTCTGATATGATACATATTTTGTATTATTTACTTATTTTTTTATTTTTTTTTACACTATTATTATTTTTTTTTAATAATAAATTAAAAACAGAATTTTCAGTAATATTTATATTTTTAATAATAATATATACAATAATAATTAATAATCCAAAAGTAAAAGAAACAAATGAATTAATAATAATAATTCAAAATATAGAAGACTTTCCTCATATATTAAATGTCAAACATAAAACCTCATTATATTCTAGTAAAAATGATTCTCTCTTATATTTTTTTCGTTTCTTGATTTTTATAGTAAAACTTGCACTTACAATTATATCTCCGGTATTTATTTATTTTATATTTTATATTTCTTATGGTATAATATATATTGTTTTAAAAAATTTTAGTTTAAAAAATTTTAATTTAAAAAATGTTAGAACAACCTGAAAGATGAGAAGTATTATTAATTATCCTTTTAGGTTGGGGTAATATACATTCTTTTATTTTTAATCTATTTTCTAAATAACTGGAATAATCCAATGTACTGATATTTTTTGTAATAGTGCTGACGTTATTAGAAGTTGATGTATAACATTTACCACTCACTTTAGAAGTTATACAATCATTGATTAAGTCTTTTTTATTGTTTAGAACATCCTGGTAATTTATTGGTTCTGTTGAATTATATATATTAACAGACGAACAAGAACGGTTTGAATTTGTATATAATTGTTGTATCTGACATTTTTTTTTACTATTTAAATAAGAAGAATTACTTTTTACAGAAGGTCTAGTTTTATTATATGGGTCTGAATTAACATTTTGAGTATATATTATATTGGTTCTATAAGTTCCACAACATCCACCATTCCCCCTAGAAACGGTTCCTTTCAAAGGTGTTTGAACACTTACTTGCGGTGTATGTAATCTTCTAGAATTATTTAGAGAAAATCCTTCTTTATTTGAATGATTTCCAGAGTATCTTGTTCCGGTTTTTCTTTTTAATACATGTAACGACATTATATTACTTATATAATAAAAAAAAAATTGATATGAAATATTTTATTATATATATTTATAAATGAAGTCTTATATTCCACCTCACCGCAGAAATGAAATTAAAAATGGTGTTAATAAATTAATAGATTATCCTGAATTTATTAAAACAAAAAATAAAGAATTAAAATCATTAAATTACAAGGATATTTTCAAAAGCGTAAGCTTAAAAAAGAAAAAGAAGGAATTAAAAAAGGGGTGGATTAAATTGACTAAAATGGGGATATTTGATTCTTTAACAGAAGAAGAAAATCAAAATATTGAAAATAAATTAAAAGAGGATAACATTAAAAAATGTTTAAAGAAATTATTAACTAATTATGAAAAATATAAACAAGAATTCTATGATATAGAAGGGTATGAACAAGAAGAATATGAAGAATATGAAGAATATGAAGAAGAAGAATATGAAGAAGAAGAATATGACGAAGAAGAATATGACGAACTACTAGACATTGAATCAGAATTATATGATGAACAAAAATATAAATGGGCTACTATGTAAAAAATCTCTTCGTAATTATAAAATATTAATTATATTGATAATTTACAAATGGATATTTTAAACGAGTTAAAGACGTTTGAAAATAGTAATTTTTTTATTAAACAACCAATATCGTATGTTAATTTTTATTTCTTATATGTAAATAATAATGTTCTGGACCATATAGAAAAGGAATGTTTAGAAATAGATGATAAAATATTATCAGATAAAGTAATAAATAGCAAATTGATGGAATATAAAAAAAATAATGAAAAAGTGTATTATTTATCGGGATTGTATAGTTATATATATGATAATTTAGAAAACGATAATAAAAACTTTGTAAAATATTCAACCATTAAAAGTATTGAATTACCTGAAATTATAGAAGAATTTTCTAATTATACGTCCTTATTTTTTTTATTAGAAAATAAAAAGAAGGTAAGATTTACAAAGAAAAATATAGAAAAGGTTTCTAAAAAAACTATTAAATGTCGTTGATATCTATTTCATCTTCAAAAATTATGTCATCTTCAAAAATTATTTCATCTTCAAAATTTTTCTCTTCTTTTAATAATACATCTACATTAAAATAATTTTGTAAATATATTTTATCTTGTTCTGAATAACATTCTATTAAATCACATTTTTCTAATTTATCAGGTTTTTTTGTCTCCCAATTTCTTATACCAATTAAAACCCATACTCCAGATTTAATAAAATTATTATGTTTATTTTTACCAGTAAATTTTTTTCTTAATAAACATAATCTATTAATATTGTCATTGCATTTAACCTCAAATTGACTGCCACCTAGAACTTTTACAATTATACCATATATTTCTTCGTCTGACTTTGATACTACTGTTGTTTTATTAATAAATGTATTTTTTCGTGCTATTTTTTTACCTTGATTTCCTCCTAATTTATTTTTTACCATTTGTAATAAAATAATTATATATTCAAATCGTTTTAATCTAAATAGTTTTTATATTGATTGATAAATGATTTACTTGTTAATCTTTTACTAGGATTAGGGTGAATTATTAAACGCAATATATCTTTAAATGACTCATCATATAAATGTTTATATAAATTTACAATTATTATACCTATTTTATAACTATCCCAGGTATTAGAGTAGCTTAATAATTCAGTTATGAAAATGTCTTTATCTTTCGGTATTTTTATAAAAAAATTATATGCCATTTTTATATATAATTCTTTATCTGGAAATATAAATTTATCTGTGTTTTCATAATAAGTAGTAATAATAAATTTAATACTCTTATTTGTAATTAAAAGATTATGTTTAATGATATAACTTATAAAAAAATACTCAAGTGGATAACTGGTATATCTGAAATCTATATGAAACCAATTATTAATCAAATATTTATAATTAATTTTTTTTTTTATAAAAAATTTGTTTTTATTTAGAGAAACACCGAAATCTATAATATACAATTTATTATTTTTATCTATTAAAATGTTATCTAAGTGTAAGTCCATATGTATAATATTTACATTTCCCATTAGTGTTATTTTATTAAATATATCATAAATAAATAATAATACTTGTTTTAATGTTGTGACTTTATTTTTTTTTAAAAAATTATAGTAAGTATTAGACTCTATATATTTAGAATGGAGTATAGAATATGAAGTATCTGAACCTATTTTACAATCTGTATTTTTATTTATTATTGACATGAAAACATCAGTTTTTATATTACATTTTTTTTCTTGTATTATAAAATTATCTTGGTAATTATTTATCTTTTTAATTATTTTACCTATTTCGTATTCGTAATTTACATAATTTTTACCATTTCTAACCAATTTTGAAACATATTTATCTTTTTTTACTTTTCCTTTACATGTGTAATTTGGATAATATACACATCCATAAACCCCTTGACCGATTAATTTAGCTGACATTATATTAATTAATTATATTATTATCAAATTTTAATTTAATTTGATAATATTGGTTTTTATAGGTTTTCTTATATTTATTACCATAATTATATTTTTGTTCAAAATCATTATAACATTCAGAAGGTTTATTAGCTATATTTAATTTAATATGTAATTTTATATTATTTATGATATATTTAGGCGTTCCTTTTCTTTCTGTATCCATTGTTTCTTTCATTGTTTTTATTTTATTGTTATATTTCTTAATATAATAGTATTTTATACTTTTAAATATTTTATCTTCTATGTCCTTATCATATTTATTTTCTAATAAATATGATTTTTCTTTTTCTATTAATTTATTATTTTTAGTTTTCCATTCATTAAAAGACTCTATTAAATGTTCTTTTTTATCGCTTTTATGTATTTCTGAAAAATATTTAATTTCTTCGTATAAATCCAATGAATTGTATTTAAAACGATGAATAGACATTAATTTAATATTTGTAAAATAAATAAAATCAATTTTATATATGGCGATTAGTTCAGGTAATTCTCAACAAATTAGAAATAAATTAGATCTAAGAGCTGGTAATATTCTTAAGTTATTTACAACAGATATATCAAACAAAAAAATGATTTTTTTAGAAGGAGAATTAATAAATGATAATTTAGTATTATCAGCAGGTAACGGTTCTATTGTTAATAATGATTTTGGTATAATTTTATCTAATGTTGATAATGAATATGAAAATCTCAATGTGATAACAATTGAAACACCTGATATAACAATAAGGTCTTTAAAGATTATTTCTACGGATAATCTTCATAATGTCTTCTATATTGGTAATAAACAAAATACTTCACACGAATCATACAATGACTTAACTTATAATGATTTATTACCTTATAAAGAATACAGTAATGGAACGAACATTGAAAATATTCGTATAGATATTAGTGGTGCAAATAGTTATACAAAAACTTTTGATTATCCTTATAATTTTATTATAAGAGATATATTATATATACATTCAAGACCATTAAATAACTCAAATACAACTTTAGATACAAGAGTAAGAATATCTATTTTATTAGAAAGTTCTATGTTTCCACAAGTAGAAAAAAATAAATTTATTCTTACAGAACAACAACTTATAAATGTATCTAATAATATTGTACAATATACAGATTTATAATTAAAATAGAATATTATTAAAATAGAATATTATTAAAATAGAATATTATATTTTAATAATTTATTAATGTCTATTTCAAATTCGGTTAGTAATAATATAAGACAAGGGGTTTATGAAAATAATTTAAATAATTTAATTAAATCTATAAACAAAAAGGATATTGAAACATATACAATATACGGGGAAGGAGAAAGAAGCTTACAAACAAATGATATAATATTTTCAATGGGTCAAGGTGCTATAATAACAGATAATTTTGGAATTCCTATACCGATTTCTAATTTGGAAATAAAAAAAATTAATATAATTTCAGATGTAAGTTTAAATGATTCTTTTGAAATTGGAAATAAAACAACTAAGTTTAAGTTTGAAGTAGATAATGATATTTTACAAGTGACTACAACCGGTATTACTTTCGTTAGTAAATATATTGATAGAAATATAGAAATAACATTAGTTGATGATTTTAAATTAAATGATGATGACCTTTATATAACTTCTAAATATATTGGTAATGTTGTAAGAGATGTAAGAGTGAGATTTAGTATTTTACTAAAAAAAGACGATACTTTTATCAATAACACTGATACTATTTTTTCGGATATAAATATAAAACGAAATTAAAAATCCGTATATTATAATGGTAGATTCTAAAGATTATTCATATAATTCAAATTTATATTTGAGAGAAAGTCATAATTGTTATAATTACTTTCTAAATTTAAAAAGCAAGGTTGCTTATGATAATTGTAAATTAAGAGACTATAAAAAAAAAGGTATTTGTAGAAGGGCACAACCAGGTTATGCGGCAGGCCTCGATATAATGAATACTGATGATTATAATTGTAATACGATGATGTATAGAACATTAGAAGATAATAAAAATATAAAAAGAATATCAAAAAACGAAGAATGTGGAAAGGATTATTATAAAGGTGCTTTAGTTGTTGCTCCTAAAAGAGATTTTCATTATTATAGATTAAATGACGATGGGGTATGGACTCATAAACCCGGATATAAACCAAGCACTAATTTGGATTCAAAAAATATGATTATTGAATCTCCAGACACAGCAAATAGAGATTATGGTGGAACTCTAAACTATAAAGATTTTTGTGGATTTTTATGTATTCCTAGAGATAGAAATAAAAAAAAAATGAAAATGTATAGAGAAATGAAATTGAAAATAGAAATAAAAGAATATGAAAAAAATAATAAATTAAATAACGAATTAAATAACGAATTAAATAACGAATTAAATAACGAATTAAATAACGAATTAAATAACGAATTAAATAACGAATAAAAAATAAAGAAGAGAAAGAAAGAATAAGAGAAGAGAAAGAAAGAAAGAATAAGAGAAGAGAAAGAAGAAGAGAAGAAGAAGAGAAAAGAAAGAAGAAGAGAAAGAAGAAGAGAAGAGAAAGAAGAGAAAGAAAGAAGAAGAGAAAAGAAGAGAAAGAAGAGAAAGAAAGAAAGAATAAGAGAAGAGAAAGAAAGAAAGAAAGAAGAAGAGAAGAAGAAGAAAGAAAGAAAGAAGAAGAGAAGAAGAAGAAGAAGAGAAGAGAAAGAAGAGAAAGAAAGAAGAAGAGAAGAAGAAGAAGAAGAAGAAGAGAAAGAAGAAGAAGAAGAGAAGAAGAAGAGAAGAAGAGAAAGAAAGAAGAAGAGAAAGAAGAAGAGAAAGAAAGAAGAAGAGAAAAAAAAAATTGATAGACAAATAGTGGGTAAAATATTAATAGAATGGCTCTCTGCGATATTTGTTGCGAAACCTTTACAATTCGGGATAGATCCCGAATGATTTGTCCTCGTTTGGATTGTGGATTTATATGTTGTAAAAAATGTATTAAAACCTATATTTTACAAGGACTAAGCAGTCCTCATTGTATGAAGTGTAAGTATGAATACAATGAAAGTTATATTATTAATAATATTACAAGATATTTCTTTAATAATGATTATAAAAATAAGAAAAAGGAAATTTTACTAAATTTAGAAAAGAGTCTAATACCAATGACGCAAAAAGACGCAAAGATATATAAATTAGTTAGTGAAGAAAATAAAAAAATATCTGATATTAAGAATGAAATATCTGTATTAAATAGAGAAATTTTAAAAAAAAATCAAGATATTTACAATTGTCATCTTGAAATTACCCGTTTAAGGGAAACAAATCAAGACAATACCAAAAAAAAATATATAATGAGATGTCAAAACGAAGAATGTCGTGGTTATTTATCATCTTCTTACAATTGTGACTTATGTGATAAATATACTTGTTCAAACTGTTTAATAATTAAAGAGGAAGAACATGAATGTAATGAAGAATCCGTTAAAAGTGCTGAACTTATAAAGAAGGAAACAAAACCTTGTCCTAAATGCTCAACTCGTATTTATAAAATAGAAGGTTGTGATCAAATGTGGTGTACTGAATGTAATACAGCTTTTAGTTGGAATTCAGAAATGTTACTTTATGGTAATGTTCATAATCCACATTATTTTGAATTTTTAAGAAATTCAACAGGAGAAACACCGAGAACATATGGTGACATACCGTGTGGTGGTATTCCTTCGTTTAATGATATATATAGAAATTATAATTTCCCTAATATAATTGTTTATAGAAAAGAAAAAGGAAATGTAAAAAATATGGATATTAAATATTATAATAAAAACTATACGGTATTATTTTATGAACAAGTTAAATTTATAACTGATATTCTTAAAGAATATAGTAGATTTACAACTTTTATGTATGATGTAAGAATGAGAAATGATTTAAATAATGATGTATTAAAAGAATTAAGGATTAAATATATTCTTAAAGAAATAACAGAAGAAAGATGGAAAAATAGAATTTATATTATAAACCAAGAGGAAGAAAAAAAGAATAACTATAGGCAATTTATGGCAATGTTATTTGATATATCATTTGATATTCTTAGGAAGTATAAAACTATAATTGACAATTTTCATCCGATGTTAAATCTTGAAAATATTTATAATGAGGTTATCTCGTTGAATAAAGAATTTATTAATATATTTAATTATATCAACGATGTTCAATATAAAAAAATAATATTAATGAAAAAAGCTGACTATATGATTATAAATAATGGTGCGAATGATGTAATAAAATCATATAATTACAAAACAATAGTTTGTAGTGAATCTTACATTAAATCTAATATGACAATGTTCTTTGATAACTAGATATATAAAATACTTTCTAATAATTCAATATGTAACTTTGATATTTTTTTTTTTGGAAAATGTGTCATACTTTGACCTCGTTTCATATGTCCTTTTCCGTAAAAGATAATTTTTTCAAACAATTCGATAAAATTATCATAAATTTCTTTTTCAAGTAAGCTTTTATTATTTTTTATATCGTATAATTTTTTTAATTTGTTTCCTTCATAACAATATCTATTAAAATAAGGATTTGAATAAATTTTTACCTTTCTCTTAGAAATTTTATTTTTTATAACACCTATACCCATTACTTTATTTATTTCATTATTCATTTCTAAAACAAAGTAAGGTTTGTCATATAAATTTTGATCACTAATTCTATTTTTTAAATTGTAAATACAACCTTTATAATTATTTTTTTCTCTCCATTTAATATTCTCTAAGTATGTTTCTGTAGTGAATCTTGTTGTAAGAATACCGTAATTCATATTATATCTTGTAATATTAATATTTATAATTCAATTTTAAAATTGATTGACATGTAATTATTAGTTATGTCATATGAAGATTGAAAGAAAAAATATTCGTCTAAATACAGTAAAAAATTTAATAAAAAAAGATATAATAACTGATGATACAAAAAAACATTTTATGGACAATCAATTAGATCAAGGAGATGAAAAATATTGGAGATACGGTGTTTTAAGAAATTACGAAAACTTATATACAGCGGTTATTCCAAAAAATAATAAATTATTAAAAGATTTAAATATCAATTGTTCATTAATTGTATCCTATATGGTAATACATAAAGAATGGGGTAAAGAATACAGATTTATTGAGCTTATAGACACCTTTTATATATCAAATAACCTTGGTTTTATTATGATAGAAGCATATATGAAACAATTTAAAAAAAAGGTTATTCCAGTTCATATAATCCCAACATCCGTAAATTATTGGAAGAAATTTTTATACAAATATTACAATATAGAAACAAAAGAAGAATATGAAAATTTTATAAAAGAAAATAATTTATTAAATTATAAAAATATAATATCATGGAATTATTTATTAGAAACATTATAAAATATATATAATATAATGAGTAATATTTACAATGATTGGAGTTCTGCTTCAACAAGAGAAGATGAAGGAGATATATTGATTAAATATATTCCTTCTTCTTATTCGCCTAATTTTTATTCTTTAAATAATATATTAGATTTAAGTGATAATGTTGATATATCATATATAAGAACAAATGAGATTGACGTGAGTTCTATTGATACTGATAAAATAGTAGGTATTACAGGTTATATTAGAGATTTAGCCGTTGATTCTATTATATCAAACTCGTTCATTATCAAAGATGATGTCGTGGTTGATAAAAATTTTATTGTTGGTGAAAACTTAAATGTTTTGGAAGATACAGATCTATCAGGTAACCTAAAGGTATGTGGAATTACTGATATGATAAATGATGTAAATATACACAAATCATTGAATATTGGCGATGATCTTCGTATTAGAGGTGATGTAGACATTATTGGTGATATAAGTGCTAATAATTCTTTTTTTAATAATATTAAAACATCTGGATTAATTATAGAAAAAGAAGATGACGAGTATATAAATCGCATACAAGTTGATACAGATGAACTTTATGTATGGGTAAATAATACACAACCGAATTTAAGACTTGATGATATTTCTTTTAATGTATTAGTATTTAGACGTACAGCTAATTCAGGATATAGTGATAATTACTTACTAATAAAGGAAATACAATTAATAATTAATGATGTAAATATATTAAATGATAATGTAACATACTTAACTGATACTCGTAATAGTTTATTTGAAAACCAAGAATCTGCATTTTATTATTGGGATTCAAAAAGAAATAACGATATAAACACAACAAAGTTTATTACAGACAATGATGATAATACATTAAATACAATAGGACAAAATAGTCCTTTGGGTATTTATACTTGTACTGACCAATCACTTATTCTTTTCTTAGACAATGATTATAATGTTAATAATATAGATTTAATAAAATTAAAAAGTGGTAATGAAAATACTCGTATGATTAACATGATTTTTGAATTGTATAATTATAAAAGTGACGTTAATTTAAAAAAACCAATATTAAAATCAAATAATATAATTAGTGGAAGCAATAATTATTATTTTAATCCTAATAATAATGCGGTTATCTTACAAGGAGATTATGTTCAAATAGAAACTGATTATTATGAAAAGAGATATTCATTTACAGATACAAAAATCACAGATATACAATCAATAGTATTGAAAAATAATTCTCAAAAAAAAAACACTTTAACTTTATTGAATAATACAATTAATCACACATATTATTCTGACGTTCAAGCATTAATTAAGAGGTTTGATTTTAGTGATATATCAAATTACAATAAAGGATATGCAGAAGATTTAAATAATTATATACCTACAATTGTGGGGGATCATATTATAGCTGAAACTAAACAAACAATTACATCATTTTATAATAAAGGACCGACTTATTTAAATAGCTCTCTAGAAATAATAGGAGACATAAGTGCTAATGACGCATCTTTTAATAATGTTGAAATTAGAGGCAAAATAAATGTGTCAGATTTAACTGTTGACGGTAGTTTAAATGTAAATGATATTATATATAACACAATTGGACATAATGTTATAATTAGCACAAGTATAGATATATCAAACAGTGGAACGGGTCCAGCTATTAAAGTGAGTCAAACCGGAATGGGTGATAATAACGATGTAGCAATTTTTGATGCTGGAGGCGAAGGGATATCATTAAAAATAGATTCTTTTGGAAAAAGTATTTTTTATAAAAATGTGGAAATAATAGGGGATATAAGTGCAAATGATGCTTCTTTTAATAATGTGGAAATAATAGGAGATATAAGTGCCAATGACGCTTCCTTTAATAATGTTGATGTAGGAAACGCGATAATTGGAACAGATACAGAAAATAATATAGAAGTTGCGTATTTTGGTAACAATTTAGTACAAACTAATTTATTATCTTCTTTTGCTGTAAAACAGACATCTCAAGGTGCTACTACAATTAACTCACATAATAGACCTATAAGATTCAAAATAAGCGATGTTGATAAAATGGTATTATATAACAACCTATTAGCTATAGGAGTAGACATAAGTGCTAATGACGCTTCCTTTAATGATGTTTATATAAGAGACATAAGTGCAAATGACGCATCTTTTAATAATGTTTCTATGAAAGACATAAGCGCCAATGACGCTTCTTTTAATAATGTGTCTATGAAAGACATAAGTGCAAATGACGCTTCCTTTAATAATGTGCAAATAAGAGACATAAGTGCCAATGACGCTTCTTTTAATAATTGTCTATGAAAGACATAAGTGCTAATGACGCATTTTTTAATAATGTGCAAATAAGAGACATAAGTGCCAATGACGCTTCTTTTAATAATGTGTCTATGAAAGACATAAGTGCAAATGACGCTTCCTTTAATGATGTGTCTATGAAAGACATAAGCGCCAATGACGCATCTTTTAATAATGTGTCTATGAAAGACATAAGCGCAAATGACGCTTCCTTTAATAATGTGGAAATAAAAACTGACTTGAACGACAATGGACATCTAATTAAATATGTATCAGGAAACAGTTATATTTGGAGCGATAATAATGTAGAAGAAGTTGCACATAATGATGCTTCTTTTAATGTTGTTGTTTGGAGAAGGGTAAGTAATTCTGATCATATAGTAAGTAGTGAGATTCAATTGTTTATTGGAAATGTAAATATTTTACCTAGTGATTATGTACTATATAATAGTGGCAATTTTAATGGTAGAGCAACCTCAGGTTATAAATGGAATTCTAAGGAACTCTTCCGTCTATCTGATGGACACTTTGCTCTCGAAACAAGTTTATTTAATTCTAATTTTACTGGTTTTGGACGAACAAACGGACCAAGCACAGACAATAGCATAATAATATTTTTAAAATCATCGCATAATATTAGAGATATTCAATCTATTGTTGTATATGGACAATTGGCGAATGGTACTCCCAGTACTGGTAATAGTAATGCACAGTATAATAATGGTACCATATTAGAGTTATATAATGATACTAATGACGTTAATTTAAATAATCCGTTGTTATCAACACATAAAATAGATGATACACATTTATATCACGCTTACAGGTGGGATTTCCCAGCAATAATTAATTATAATAACTTTTCAAGTTCACTATCTACGACACAAATATATAATGGTAATGTTTTTAAGTTTACTACAAACTATATAGATAGTAATTTATTTTTTGAAGTTCCTAATAATACAAGTATAGATAATGTCCATATATTACCTAATCCAAATGAAAGCGATGTATCATTAAATAAATACAATCTAACATCCCCAGTTCCTACACAAACATTTAATGTTGTTGTTTGGAGAAGAGTTATATCGCCTCATCATATAATAAGTAGTGAGATTCAATTGTTTATTGGAAATGTAAATATTTTACCTAGTGATTATGTACTATATAATAGTGGCAATTTTAATGGTAGAGCAACCTCAGGTTATAAATGGAATTCTAAGGAACTCTATCGGGGTCCTGCTTCCGCTTCCGAAACAAGTTTATTTAATTCTAATTTTACTGGTTTTGGACGAACAAACGGACCAAGCACAGACAATAGCATAATAATTTTTTTAAAATCATCACATAATGTTAGAGATATTCAATCTATTGTTGTATATACACAACTACTTAATGGTGTACCACATGTTGATAATTATCAAGCACGGTATACTAAAGGTACCATATTAGAATTATATAATGATACTAATGACGTTAATTTAAATAATCCGTTACTTTCAACAAATATGATTGATGATACACATTTATATAACGCA
>Ga0206131_10003424_pt1 | contig 18279 bp, 15 predicted proteins | sample Helgoland_Spring_FD_148636 | JGI IMG/M metagenome (GOLD analysis project Ga0206131, IMG submission 148636) | Pelagic subsurface seawater microbial communities from Kabeltonne, Helgoland, North Sea - Helgoland_Spring_Bloom_20160517_1 | ecosystem: Environmental > Aquatic > Marine > Epipelagic ...
CGGCCTCAAATTCTTGTTTGGCAGTGTCGATATCCAGCATCAATTCGATCTCGCGCTCTTCGAGCGTCGAAATATCCGCCTCGGTCTGCTCGATTTGATGGGTCAAGGCCTGATACTCATCGTTCTTCTTCACCTCGACCTGCTGCGTGCGAAAGCGCAGCAAGGCGCCTTCCTTGGCCTGAACATCGACATCGATTTCCTTGCGTTGGAGTTCCTTAGAAATCAGCGCCTGACGAGCGGCCTCGATATTAGCCTCCTCCGACGCGATTTCGGACTCGACCATTCCTCGCTCTATCGGAATACGAGCAAGGTCTTGCTCAATTTTTAAAAGCGATACATCGCGATGTTGAACAATAAGAAGTTTTTCGATTTGCGGGTCAGCCATAAGATGAGATAACTCTACTCAAAACGGCCTTCCGCACAGAGCAACCTAAAAGACATGACAGACGATACTTCTCTCCAAGACCAAATCGATGACGCCACCTTTGACTTCACCATCGGCGACAGTCAGGCGGCGCTCAACAAGCTAACTGCACTCAGCGCCGCACACCCGAATTCGTTCGAAACCTGGCATGCACTGACTGAAGTTTATTTTTCAGAAGGGCGCTACGACGATGCCCTCTCTGCGGGAGAGCAAGCGCATGCGCTCAAACCCAACGACATTCACATCAACACCAGCCTCTCTCGTATCTGGGTCGAGCGCGGCGATAAAGATAAAGCGGAACATTACGGCGCGCAGGCGCGGATGCTTGGCTGGAAAGACGAACTACAATCTCCCCCCGAAAAGGATACTATTTAGCGGCATTGACAGCCGATAAATCGCTCCTCTAAATCGATCTCAACATGGAAGACGTAACTTACACGCTTGAATTTGAAAAACCTCTGCGCGAGCTAGAGAAACAACTGATTACACTCAACCAGGTATCGCAAGAGTCCAAGGTCGATGTGAGCAACGAAATCGAAGCGATCGAAAAGAAGATCGAGAAAATCAAGGCCGATATTTACTCGGACCTGACTGCGTGGCAACGCGTGCAACTCTCGCGCCACCCGAAACGCCCCTACTCGCTCGACTACATTGAACGTGTATTTACCGACTTCGAAGAGCTTCACGGCGATCGTCGCTTTCGCGAAGACGCGGCCATCGTCGGCGGCCCCGCATTTATCGACGGCAAACCCGTGATGGTGATCGGTCAACAAAAAGGTCGTAACACCAAGGAAAATTTACTTCGCAACTTCGGTTGCCCACATCCGGAAGGCTACCGCAAAGCCATGCGCCTAATGCAGATGGCTGAGAAATTCGACATGCCAGTCATCACACTGGTTGATACTCCGGGTGCCTACCCTGGTATCGGTGCAGAAGAACGCCACGTTGCCGAGGCGATTGCCGTAAACATCCGCGATATGAGCGCACTGAAGGTACCAATCATCACCATCGTTATCGGTGAAGGTGGCTCTGGGGGAGCGCTTGGCATCGCGGTAGCGGACGAAGTCATGATCTTTGAAAACGGCTACTACTCGGTCATCTCTCCCGAAGGCTGTGCGGCCATTCTCTGGAAAGATCGTGCGGCCGCACCGATGGCAGCCGAAGCGTTAAAATTCAGCCCGACGCACCTCATCGGCTTTGGCGTCGTGGATCGGGTCCTGCCCGAGCCTACTGGCGGCGCACACCGCGATCACGATGCCGCGGCAATTACGATGAAAGCAGCTATCCTCGACTCACTTAAAGTACTTGAAAAGAAGAGTCTTCAGCAGCTGCTCGATGACCGATATGCCAAGTTTCGTAATCTTGGCCAATACGCAGACTCAGCCGCTTCATAGCAGCTGTTGTCAGTAAATAAAAATCCCCGTCAGTAATCTGCCGGGGATTTTTTTTAATTTACCGTTACTTGCAGAGAGCTGCAGCACAGTCGTAGGCGACAGTAGACAACTCTGGCAGTCACTCGCCACGCATTAGCAGCCGAGTCCATCGACCGCGACGCCCTCGATACTTAAAATACGCCAGCGTTCTCAGCCATCGCCGATGCTACGCTTTTGGTTCAAGCACGGACAGCTACCAACTCACTCGGAGGCCATCGTAGGCGAGCCGAATATTGTCCGGCAAGCTGGCCTCAGTCGTCTCGTGATCGACCCGATAAGTCATGTGCGTCAGAAACGAGAGGCTCGCATCCATCTCTTTTGCAGTCTGAGTCGCTTCAGCCACAGTCATGTGCGAAGGATGCGGCTCTGGACGCAGGCCATCCAAAATAACGACATCGGCACCCTCGGCAAGTAAACGCGCCTCCTCACCGACCTCTTTGCAATCGGTATAATAAGCACATGTTTTACCCGTTTCGGCTTCTGTAAAGATCAGCCCTAACACCCGCATCGGACCATGCGGAAGATAAACCGACTCAATACTACCACCGGCGACTTCAAGCACCTGCGGCATCTCCTCGAGCTTAAATGCAGGGTAGCCCTTAATCGTTGGCTTATCTAAAATTGCATACGGGAAAATCTCACGTATCCGCTGCAAGCCTTCCACACTACTATAAACAGGCAACGCAGTGCCGCCGTTTAGATCGCAGAAGCGGCGTAGGTCATCCATCCCCAAAATATGGTCTGCGTGTGAATGTGTTAAAATAAAGGTATCAATCTGCGTCACCTCATTCTGGATACATTGCATACGAAACTCCGGAGCCGCATCGACTTGGATGTGGTGCCCGCCCATCTCAACATGAATCGAGGTGCGCGTGCGCCAGTTAAGTGGATTATTCAGATCACAACCACCTTCTGGGTGCGCAATCATCGGAACCCCCTGTGACGTCCCTGTGCCTAAAAATAGAATTTCCATAAAAATTAAATACTGCGGCACTTATTGCCCGCTGGCAACCGAGTATCTCAGCGACACACAGGAATTTAAGTCACACTAATCGGTGCTCTCTAGCTTAGGCCCAGGCTCGGCAAGATCGAGATACACCATACGATGGTCACTGCCGAACAAGACGCCTGGGATGTCAACGATATGGCCTTCGCCAGCGACCACCTCTGGCATCAGTGTCCCCGAAACCACAAATCCATCGACCAAAGAGTAGACGACCTGCTTATGGTAAAAATACGTCCACTGCTCACCACGCGAATCTGAGGCTGGCAGCAAAGCACCAATATCAAAATCACCCTTCCGATAAAAACGCCGCAATGTGGCACTTGCCGGATGATCATTAAAATCCCCGACTATCATGAAGTCCGTCACACCCAGATCATAACTGCGCTCGATAATTCGATTGCGGCATGCTTCGGCCTCGCGCGAGCGCCGCTGCTGCGATTCCGGGTCTGCCTTCACATTCGTCCAACGACTTTTCAAATGCACCACAAAGAGCTTAAAAACACTCCCGTCTGAGCGCTCAAAAGAGAGTTCAAGCATTCCGCGTTTTACGCGTTTACGGCCATTTTGATATTTAAAGTCCAGATCCTTGTGCTTGACCACCGCCGCGGGCGCCAGCTTTGAGAGCACCGCCAGATGCCGCACCTGATCCACACCCGCTAAATGTATGGCGTATGGATAATGCACGTCCTGTTGGGCTAAATCGGCTCGCAGTTCTTCTAGAAACGGCAGTGTCCCAATCTCCTGCACTGCCAAGATGTCTGGCAACGCCTGCTTTATCACTTGGCGGATAATCGTCTTATCCGCTTCAGGCTTGGGATAGGAGGGTCGCCACACTGCGCCGACATGTCGATCCATCACCAAGTAGTTATTCAGATTATACGTGGCCAGACGAATCGACTTTGCATGCGCGGACTGCTGACAAAAGACCGCCACAAGTAAAAGACAGCATCGACTTAACACGAATCGCATAAGCCTAAAAAGGTAGCACTTAACTAACTATTATTCAATGAGCTTTCTCGTTCTAATAAAGTCGGGTGTGAATAATAGAAACGGCTATAAATCGGATGCGGCGTCAAGTTACTCAAATTCTCCTTGTGCAACTTACGCAGTGCGCGAATCAAAGGCTCGGAGGAGTCCATCGCATCGCGGGCAAAGGCATCCGCTTCGTACTCATGCTTGCGCGACCACAGGCTGCTAAAAGGCGATAGCCAAAAAGTGAGCAAACCACTCAACAGCATAAATAGCAGCAACACTGGCACAAATTCCCCCGCCACACCCACACTAAAGTGAAAAGCCTCAGCCAACCAAGTGCCTCTCTCCAACCATCCAAGCAACGCAAACATACCGAACGTCATCACACCAGAGAGCGTAATCATTTTTGGAATATGGCCCATTTTGTAATGTCCGATTTCGTGAGCGAGTACCGCCTCCAGCTCTTCGTGGCTCATTTGCTCGATTAATGTATCATACAGTACGATACGGCGAAAACGCCCGAATCCGGCAAAAAACGCATTCGAATGGCCAGAGCGCTTACTCCCATCGATCACTAGAATCGTTTGGGCCTTAAAGCCAGTCCGCTCGGCCAAAGCAAAGAGACGATCCTTTAACTCCCCTGCTGCCATCGGCTCCATCTTATTAAATAAAGGCATAATAAACATCGGATACGCCACCACCATCACCAGTTGGAACAAGAAGAAAACCGTAAAACCCCAGACCCACCAAAGATCTCCAGCACTCGTGACGAGGAAGATCAATAACGCGAGTAGCGGATAGCCGATGCCAAACCCAAGCACAAACCCCTTCACTTTATCGACGACCCAAAGTTTCTGCGTACTTTTATTAAAACCGAAACGCTCCTCGATTCGAAAAGTACTCCACCACTCGAAAGGCATGCCGGGCAGCCCCAAGATCACCGCAATCAGAAACAACACTAATGCCTGCCCCCAGATACCAAAGCCGAAGGTTGCGCTCAAGCTGGTATATAACCACGGCAGCAGGCCAGACAGCACGACAACAGCCAGAATGATCGAGTCGTAAAAATCACTGACAAGGCCGAAGCGCGTCTTCGCCTCCGTGTACTGAATCGACTTCTGATAGGTCGGCAGATCAATAAAGTCACTAAAGCCCATTGGCACCGCCGCAGATTGGCGCTTCACATAGCGCAAATTAAGCACATCCAGCAACGTGCTGGTAGCGTATTTAAGAATAAGAAGGGAAATAAACGCAATTAGGATAGTAGTCATCGAAGTGCCAACAACACAGACTTTGCGGCAAGGGGTAAAGCAAATCCTTAGATGCTTTCAGAAGATCCGCCTGGCCAATAAAAAACCCGCGACACTACGGTCGCGGGTTCTTGAAAAGTTCGATTGGTATCGGATCAACCCGTGAGTTGCTTAATGATCTCAACGATGGGTAGGAACAGCGCGATGACGATGAAACCGACCACGACCGCGAGGAACACGATCATCACAGGCTCGATGATCGATGTAATACCGGCCACCGCATTATCCACGTCTTCGTCGTAATTATCTGCGACACGGTTCAACATCTGAGACAGCTCGCCGGTCTCCTCACCCACATCGATCATGCTGGTCACCATATCTGGGAAGACTTTCTCACGGCCCATCGGCGCCGAGAGCGATTCACCGTCCCGCACACTGTCGTGGATACGAGTCAGCGCATTGGTGTAGAATATATTACCAGTAATATCTTTCGTAATCGTAATCGCTTGAAGAATCGGAACACCACTGGAAAGTAGCGTGCCGAAAGTGCGTGTAATACGAGCGATATTCACCTTGCTGACCAGATCACCAATCTTCGGCAGGTTGATCGCACACCAGTTAAAGGCCTTCGAGCCGATATCAGTGCGCAGGGCAAACTTAACCGCAAAAACAAGTGCGGCGATCAAGCCCAATGAAATGAAAATATTATCGCGCAGGAAGTTACTGATTCCCACCACCAATTGAGTCGGTCCAGGCAATGCTGCGCCATCGAGCATGTCATCGAAAATCGTTTGGAACTTAGGGACCACCACGACCATTAGGAGGACGACGATCGAAACAGCAACACCGACCACCACGATCGGATACACCATTGCAGACTTTACCTTCTTTTTGGTGCGTTGCGCCTTCTCCATGAACCCCGCTAGACGAGAGAGCACCACATCGAGCACACCACCCGCCTCACCGGCTTTAATCATATTTACAAATAGGCGGTCAAAGATCTTAGGATGTTGAAGTAAGCCATCAGAGAATGTGTTACCAGACTTCACCTGATCGGCAATTTGCTCCAGACACTCCTTAAAGCGCAAGTTCTTCTCCTGGCGAATCATCACCTCGATCGCGCGCAGCAGCGGCAAGCCGGCTTGTAACAAAGTCGCCAATTGGCGTGTAAAAGTCGTCAGCTCTTCTGGCTTAATGACCTTACCGAAGTTCATACCTCCAGACTTGCCTTTAGCCTTAGCGACCTTTTTTGTCTTCGCAGACGATCCGCCGCCTGCGGTAATATTTGTCGGCATCAAGCCCATTGCGCTCACCTTGGAGCTCGCGTCATCTTGACTCTCAGCATCAATAGAACCGGTCTTTTGCTTACCGTTTTGATCAATCGCAGTGTATTTAAATTTAGCCATGGGGATATGTAGAGGGTTATAGATTAAGTATATTTTAGAACTTCTTCGATTGTAGAATTGCCGTCGAAAATGGCACGCAGCCCATCATCGCGCAAGCTGCGCATACCCTGCTCCAGAGCTTTCTGCTTGATCGCAAGAGTCGGCGCACGGTTATTAATTAATTCGCGAATTGCATCGGAAGCGATGATCATTTCAAACAGTCCGACACGACCACGATAGCCAGTATCACTACATTCCGGACAACCTCCACCGTAGAAGAAGTCTTTCTCAGCAATTTCAAGCGGATCGACGTCGAGCATCTCAATCAAATCATGTCCCGGCTCATACGCGGTACGGCATTTTTTGCAAATGCGGCGCACCAGACGTTGCGCTAGAATCGCCTCAAGTGAGGCTGATATTAGAAACGGCTCGAGGCCCATATCAATCAAACGCGTCACTGCACCCGATGCATCATTGGTGTGTAGTGTGCTCAATACCACGTGACCTGTAAGCGATGCTTGCACCGCAATCTGCGCAGTCTCGAGGTCACGAATTTCACCGATCATAATCTTGTCTGGATCTTGACGCAAGAAGGCCCGCAGCGCGCGTGAAAAGTCCAGCCCTACCTGATGGTTCACCGCAACCTGCATGATGCCATCAATCTCATACTCGACCGGATCTTCTGCAGTGAGGATCTTAGTTTCGACACTGTTCACCTCGCGTAGTGCGCTGTAAAGTGTGGTCGTCTTACCCGAACCAGTCGGACCTGTGACAATGAAAATACCGTTTGGACGGTTTACCAGATCACGAATCGTTTGCAGGATATCATCTGGCAAACTCAAGGCTTCGAGGTCGAGATTCACAACAGACTTATCCAAAACACGCAGTACCACACTCTCACCAAACTGGGTCGGCAGGGTCGAAACACGTAAATCAACGGGACGTCCAGCAATGGTCATTTTAATGCGACCATCCTGCGGAATACGCGATTCCGAGATGTTCATATTAGACAGCACTTTAATCCGCGAAATAACTGGAATCGCGAGGCTCTTAGGCGGCGGCGCCATTTCATAGAGCGCACCATCGATACGATAACGAATCCGGAATTGATCTTCAAATGGCTCAAAGTGCACGTCCGATGCCTGATCCTTAATCGCCTGCTGCAAGACTAAATTCACAAAGCGAATGATCGGCGTCTGATTCGCCATATCGGTCAGATCCAAGTCGGACAAATCATTTTGCGCTTCCTCAAAACTGTCACCTAGGTCACCAAGAATGTCATCGATTGAAGAATCTTCTTCGCCGTATGTCGCAACAATAAGCGCATCCATCAGCTCCGGATCGCAGACCACAATCTGAATATCCTTATTCAAGGAGAAGGTCAGATCGTCAATGATACTGGGATTGAACGGGTCTTTTGCCAGCAAAGAGATCGATGTCTCATCTGCAGAAAAAGGCACCACGGCATACATACGGGCGGTGCTGGCTTTCACCACAGAGGCCACTTCTTCGGAAATCGAACTAGGTACCTCCTGCTCATAGGCATAGCCCAGAAAGTCGGCGACCGCGGTCAAAAAAGCACTGCGCTCAACCACGCCTGAGTCAATCACAGCATCCGCTAGTGATTTACCAGTGTGTAAGTGCGACTCATTCAGCTCATCAAGTTGCACGAGATCGAGCAACTCTGCGGACTTAATAATTTCGTATACGGTATCGTTATGATCTTCGAACATCGGGGGTATCTGCGCCGCAATTGTGCGGCTTACTTATGAATTTATAAATTGGGCGCCATTCTCGACAAGCTTGTCGCGCATGGCATCGGGGAGTTGTGATTTTACCAGAGCCTCATCTGCACTAATTAAATCGCGATTATACAGACTGAGTAAGTGCGCATCCAAACCAATCATACCATGAGCAGCACCGGTTTGGATGTCAGAATTAATACGGTAAGTTTTGTTCTCGCGAATCAGCTGAGCAATCGAGTTGGTCGTGACCATGATCTCGAACGAAGCGATACGCCCACCACCGATCTTCTTACACAACACCTGCGAGATCACCGCAACCACAGACGACGCTAGCTGCGTGCGAATCTGATCCTTCGTCTCTGCTGGAAACGCGTCGACGATACGGTCAACGGTGCGCGCAGCGCCGGTCGTATGCAAAGTCGCAAATACCAAGTGACCTGTTTCCGCCGCGCTAACTGCGGCTTCGATCGTTTCAAGGTCACGCATTTCGCCAACCAGAATCACGTCTGGATCTTGTCGCAGCGCACCGCGAATCGCGCTGGAAAAGGAGGCCACATCGTTGCCCACCTCGCGCTGAGTCACGATACATTTTTTATGCTCATGGAAATACTCGATCGGATCTTCAATCGTAATGATATGCCCATCATGATTCAGATTAATCCAATTCACCATCGAAGCCAAGGTCGTCGACTTACCCGAACCTGTTGGCCCGGTGACTAAGATCATACCTCTGGGACGGCTAATTAGCTCTTTAATCTGATCCGGTAGGCCAATCTCACTGAGGGTAAATAAATCATTTGGAATCTGACGTAGCACTATACCGAAAGCGCCCTTGGCACGTAGCACACTGACACGAAAGCGGGCCCGCTCCATATAAGCAAAACCAAAGTCACAACCACCCGTCGTCTTCAACTGCTCCTGATTAGTCGATGAGGTGATCGCCTTCATCAAGTCTTCAGTATCTTGAGGTGTCAGCTTCTCACCCTCAACCGGCACCATACTACCAGACATGCGCAACGTTGGCGCCTGATTAACCTGTAAATGAAGGTCAGATGCACCTTGATCCACCATCAGCTCTAACAAATCATTCATTTCATAACTCATAGCGTTATCTTAATTAGGTTTATGGTTGGCGGGGGGAAATTAAATTAAACAGGCTCAGCGACCGTCGAATGCAGGACTTCCTCTGGGGTGGTGACACCTGCAATGACCTTACGGATGCCGTCTTCACGCATCGTGCGCATACCCATCTCTTTGGATTTGTTGCGCAGCGCTACGAGGCTAGCATTTTCATAGACCATTTGTTGCAACTCTTCACTCATCGTAAACATCTCGAAGACGCCCACACGACCGCGGAATCCAGTCGAATTACATTTCGGGCATCCCTTGCCCAACATAAAGTTCGCATCCAATGCCTGATCAGAGCGAATCCCCAGAGAGCTCAAAAGCTTTTCATCCGGAGTGTGCGCTTGCTTACAATTCGGGCAAATGCGGCGCACCAAACGCTGCGCAAGTACCGCGCGTAAAGCAGCGGCGACAAGGAAAGGCTTAATACCAATATCCACCAAGCGGCTAATCGCACTCGGCGCATCATTGGTATGCAGCGTGCTAAACACCATGTGCCCAGTCAGCGCCGCATTAATCGCGATTTCTGCAGTCTCTTTATCACGAATTTCCCCGACCATGATGATATTCGGCGCCTGACGTAGCATCGAACGCAATGCCGCAGAGAAGGTCATACCCACATCGCGACGCACTTGCACCTGATTCACTCCAGGCATCTCATACTCGACCGGATCTTCGACAGTGATGATTTTACGGTCGGGGTGGTTGATGCAGTTCAGCGCAGAATAAAGTGTGGTGGATTTACCAGAACCGGTTGGTCCAGTCACCAAGAACACACCGTCTGGCATCGCAATAATACGCTCAAAAGTGGCTTGATCATCGCTAAAGAACCCGAGCTCTGGCAAACCTAAGTTCAGTCCTTCTTTGTCCAAAATACGCATCACAATACTCTCACCAAACGCAGTTGGCAGGGTCGAAACACGTAAATCGATCACCTTTGGCCCGACTTTAATATTAATACGACCGTCCAAGGGCACGCGCTTTTCCGCGATGCTCACATCGGCCATCAGTTTGATACGTGAAACAATCGAAGGCTGTAAACGCTTGGGTGGATTTTCCACCTCGTGCAAAACACCATCAATACGATAGCGCACGCGAAAACGTTTTTCCAACGGCTCCATATGGATATCCGAAGCACGACGCTTCAACGCCTCCGAAATCACCATATGCACATAACGAATGATTGGCGCTTCGTCTTCCCCGACATCGCCTTCCTCTCCTGTCGGCAAGTCAAGCTCGTCAGCGGCCACTTCTTCTAGCCCAGAGAACATGCTGTCCACTTTACCAGCCTGCGCCCCATCATAATACTGATGAATCGCTTTTTCGATATCTTCAAGCGGTGCCACCCGACAGGTAATCGAACGCTGAATGACGTGACTGATACTATCAATCGCATCCATATCGAGCGGATCACACACTGCCACCTCAACTTCGTTATCGTCGGCTTCGAGCGGAAAGACCTTATAGCGACTCGCCAACTCGTAGGGCAACAGCTCCAACGCTTCAGCGGAAACACGCACATCCGCGAGATCCACAACATCCATGTTAAACTCCTCTGCGAGCGCTTGAGCGATCTGCAGTTGAGTCACAGCATGCTCAGCAACCAACAGTTCCAGGGTATCCGTATCCAGATTACCTTCGCTCGGTTGCTCAGCTGCCTTAGTGCGCGCTGCTTCGATTACAGCGGAATCAACGATGCCTTTATCAATTAGTAGTTGGAGAACAAATTCGTCAGCGGAAGTCACAGAGTTTAAATGGGGAAGAGGTGGGGATTAAAGTAAAAAACTATCGAGAAACACTCATCAAAAACTCGGCATTGGTGCTGGTCTTCTTAATGCGCTGAATGAGCATTTCCATAGCATCGGTGGACGGTAAGCCTTTCATTGCTCTACGCAATGAATAAATTTTCAGTATTTCATCGGGATGATAAAGCAATTCTTCCTTACGCGTGCCGCTCTTATCCATGCTTAGTGCAGGGAAAATACGCTTATCAGAAAGACCACGATCCAAATGCAGCTCCATATTACCAGTGCCCTTGAACTCTTCGAAAATCACTTCATCCATCTTACTGCCGGTTTCGACCAGCGCGGTAGCGATAATTGTCAGGCTGCCGCCACCTTCGATATTACGCGCAGAACCAAAGAACCGCTTCGGTTTTTGCAAGGCATTGGCCTCCACTCCTCCAGACAAAATTTTCCCACTACTTGGCATCGTGGTGTTGTAGGCACGGGCTAAACGCGTGATTGAATCGAGTAGAATCACAACATCACGGCCCACTTCGACCATACGACGCGCCTTTTCGATCACCATTTCGGCGCAGTGGACATGGCTCTCAGCTGTCTCATCAAAGGTAGAGCTGATCACCTCGCCGGAGACTTGACGGCGAAAATCGGTTACTTCCTCCGGTCGCTCATCAATCAACAGGATAATCAAATGTGAATCAGGATAGTTCTTCTGGATCGAATTTGCCATGCCTTGCATCAGCACTGTTTTACCTGTGCGCGGCGGCGCCACAATCAGACCACGCTGACCAAAGCCAACTGGCGTCAAGCAATCGACCACCCGCATCGACAGGTTGTCCGACTTCGATTCCGTGTCCGATTCCATCAATATACGTTCAAGCGGATAATAAGGGACACCCTCCGTGAAGGGCACGATCTCGCTCAGCGTCTTAGGGTCACGCCCCATCACATCATTCACGCAAACCACAAACGGGCAGGACTCATTCTCACGATGCGGATGCAATTGAGCAGTAATAATATGACCACGCTGCAAGCCGTAATGCTCGACAAAGACCTGCGGCACATAGGCACAGAGCGCCTTGACGCGATAGCTATCACGTTCATACACCAGCAAACCACCTTCGTTATCTTCCATCGGCTCAAAGATACCAACCGACGAAATGCAGACCTTTTGCTCACCCGCCTTAGCAATCAGCGCATTCAACAACTGATCACGATTCGGCGCATACGGCGTTTCCAACGCTGCGGCTGCGACCTCGTCGCGAAGCTCCGGCAGACCTAGGTCATAAATACGATTAAAATCGAGCCCCTCGCCCTCGCCCGAGCGCAAATTGGTCGCCAGTTGCAGCGTCTCGTCGAAGTTCTTTAGCACTTCAAATTCGAGCAATTCACCGAATTCGATTGGAGAGTCTTCCTCGCGTGCACGCTTCTTTTTATCCTGCCAACGGCCCTTGCCCTTTTTTTTCTGATTCGGCTGCCCACCTTGAGCGCCGCCCTTATTTTTAAACTTACCATTTCGGCTCGGACGCTCGCCGCGGTCATTCGGACGCTCGCCACGGTCATTCGAACGCTCGCCACGGTCATTCTTACGTTCGCCGCGGTCATTCTTACGTTCGCCGCGGTCATTGCGATCACGTCGTTGATTACGGCCACCTGATTCATTGCGATGCCCACGTGATTTGCCGTCTTGAGGCTTGTCCTCATTCGGCTTTTCGCCGCCTTGCGAGGACGCTTTACCCGAAGACAGTTCGCCCTGAGCATTGTCCGAGGCAGATTCCCGTGGTGATTCCTTGGGCGATTCCTTGGGCGGCTCGGCATCATCCGAGGACCAAACAACTGCAGTCTTGCGCGCACTGCCCGCAGGCACCTCTGATGGCACAAATGCTTGCTCCACACGTGGCGCAGGCGACTCAACGCGAGGAGCCGAGGCCGCGGCAAACATGTCTGGCTGCTGCGGCTGTTTATCGGCAGCTGGCTTCGCGACTTTGCGAGCGGTTTTTTTGGTGGCCTTCTTAGCCGCTTTTTTGACCGCCTTTTTCGCGGCAGTTTTCTTCACTGCACGCTTAACTGCACGCTTAGCCGCGGGTTTAGCTGCCGGCTTTGACGCATCCTCGAAGGATGCATTGGCAGTAACAGATGGTTTAATTTCGTCTTCAGAGCTCATGGGCTAATAGTGCGCACTTAGTGCGGGTTCTTTGATAACAGGCGACGCTTAGCATTCAGCCGATATGCGGCAACGAACTAATGCGTAGGGGTCTGTGCGATTAATCGCTTTGTTTGTTGTTTTAAAAATTCAAGGCTGCCTGCATTTGAAATCACACAATCAGCGCGTCGGGCTTTCTCCTCGAGGGGCATTTGGCGGTGACGACGCTGTGCAATCTCATCTCCCGAGTAACCTCTATGAACCATACGGCGTTCAACTACATCAGGAGGACTGGTAACACAGACAATCAAATTAAACCCAGTTTCAAGCCTTTTTTCAAACAGCAAAGGAATCTCCACTAGCCAATCAGCCTCTGGCGCCCGCGCAATCGCCCCCTCCCAGGCTTGCCGAACCAAGGGATGCAGCAACGCTTCCAACCATGCTAACTCCTGCGCATCTGCAAAAACGCGCGCTGCCACCGCCTTGCGATCGACCGTGCCATCCGCATGAAACACCGCCTTACCCCAGCGCTCACTCAGCGCCGCATGCACCGCCACATTACTGGCGAGGCAGTCACGCACCACCGCATCCGTCTCGATGGTGCGCCAACCCGCATCCGCGAAAAACTGCACCACTGTCGATTTGCCACAGCCGATACCTCCTGTAAGTCCTATTTTCAAAATTCTATTGATCGTTCGATATAAACATTAAATAACGTAATAAGGCATAGACATGAACGCAAATTTGTTCACATTCATTTCGAAGGAAATTATTTAACAATGCTAGGAATCACACAATCCGCCGCCTTAGTTGGAGTCGATGCCCACTCGGTTCAGGTAGAAGTGAATACAGGTGAAGTGGGCGAACTCAAATTTATTTTGGTCGGCCTGCCCGACGCCGCGGTCAAAGAATCGCAAGACCGGGTGTTTTCGGCAATGGCCAATAGCGGCTTTCGCACGCCCGCCACCCGCACCACGATCAACCTCGCGCCCGGCGGTCTGCGCAAAGAAGGCCCCGCCTACGATCTGCCCATCGCCATCGCCATTCTCGCTTCAATGAATAAATGCCGGGGAGACCGCCTCAACAACTTCCTGATCGCCGGCGAACTCAGCCTTTCAGGTCAGACCCGCCCGGTGCGGGGCTCACTCGCCATGGCGATGCTGGCCCGCAAGCTCGGCAAACAAGGCCTCATCGTGCCCGCCGAATCTGCCGACGAAGCCGCGCTGGTCAAAGACGTCGAGATCTATCCCGTGCGCAGTCTCGACGAAGCCGTGCGCTTCCTGAATGGGGAGCGCGCTATTCTTCCCGCCAAATCTCGCGACAGCAGCTTTTACCAAGCACCGCCCGAGTCGCAACGGACTGATTTCTCGGAAGTTAAAGGCCAACACGCCGTGCGCCGCGCCGTCGAGATCGCGGTCAGCGGCGGCCACAACCTGTTGATGATTGGCTCTCCTGGATCTGGTAAATCGATGATCGCCAAGCGTATACCCACCATCATGCCACGCCCCAGTATCGATGAGTTCCTCGAAATCCTCAGCATTCAATCCGCCGCAGGTACCACACTGAGCGATGAAAATCGCTACTTTCAACGGCCATTTCGTAGCCCGCATCACACCATTTCAGATGTCGGCCTACTCGGCGGCGGCACTATTCCTGGCCCGGGCGAGATCTCTCTGGCCCACAACGGTGTGTTATTCCTCGACGAGTTGCCCGAATTTAAACGATCGGCTCTCGAAGTGCTGCGCCAACCACTCGAAGACGGCAATGTCACCATCTCCCGCAGTGCAGGTAAGATAAACCTGCCCTGCTCAGTGATGATGGTCTGTGCGATGAATCCATGCCCGTGTGGATATACTGGCGACAGTGCCCGCGAGTGTCGTTGCTCCGTCCCGCAAATCCAGCGCTACCGCTCGAAAATTAGCGGCCCGCTACTCGACCGTATTGATATACACATTGAGGCACCTTCGCTGCGAATCCAAGAATTACGCAGCACCCAGCCGAGCGAAACTTCGCTGGTGATTCGCAAACGCTGCGAAGCCGCCCGCACCGTGCAAAACGCACGATTCGCCGCCAATACCGATGCCTCGACGCGCTGCAATGCACGCATGTCGCACTCTGAAATTCGCAAACACTGCGCCATTAATAAAGCACAAGGCGACCTGCTGCAGCAAGCCATGGAGCAACTGGCACTCTCTGCGCGCGCCTATGATCGAATCTTGAAAGTCGCGCGGACTATTGCCGACCTTGCCGGTAGCACACAAATCGACACACCCCACCTACTCGAAGCCATTCAATACCGCAGCTTGGATAGAAACTTGTTCTATTAATTGCTCTAACGGCAAAAGCCTGCAAACTAGATTACCAGCAAAAAAAAACACCCAATTGAATTTAACATCTTGCACTTACCGAATCATCGCCTAGGAAATCAGCCATCAAGCTTCAGGAGAGATGGCAGAGTGGCCGAATGCGGTAGTCTTGAAAACTATTGAGCCGAAAGGTTCCGGGGGTTCGAATCCCTCTCTCTCCGCCATTTTATTCGCATGAAAACAGTCGCTATCATCGAAGATCAGACGGCCATTCGCGAGATGCTGATTCAGGCGTTTTTCAATAACGATGCCTATCAGGTGGTGATCGAATGCGGCGACGGCTTACAAGGCTGTGAGCAATGCATCCAGCAACAGCCCGATTTCGTCATCCTCGATGCGATGCTACCGAACCTCAACGGCACCGAAGTATTACGCCGATTCGCGACCGAAATCCCCGAGACACGCGTGCTCATCTTTTCCGGTTTTCAAACGCCTGGGCTCGTCCGTGAATTCCTTCAAGCTGGCGCGCACGGATTCGTCGAAAAATCAGCACCGCTCGCCGATCTTAAAAAAGGCATCGAAATTGTCTCCAATGGAGGCAGCTATTTTGGCCCCGAAGTCGCACTGCTGCTTCGCGAGGCGATGACCGATCCGAAATCGAACCAGTCAGGCATTAATATTTTAACCAAGCGTGAGCGCGAAATCCTCCAACTGATTGCTGAGAGTAACAGCACCCGAGAAATCGCGGCCAAGCTAAGCATCAGCGTCAAAACAGCCGAGAATCACCGTACCAATCTGATGCGTAAACTCGACCTGCACGACGTTGCCAGCCTCACGCGCTGCGCGATCAAAAACGGCTTGGTGGTCGTGGACAACAATTAAGCCTGCTCGACACTCGAGTCCAGCGCTGCCCGTAGCCGGTCTACCAAAATATCGACCAGCTGCGGATGCTCACCTAGTAACGGCGTGCGTACAGCCGAGCGCAGTGTATGCTGCGCGATCAGTCCGTCACAAATCTCCGCGACATCTCCACCGGCCCCAGCATGGCGGCCTGGCAACAAGAAGAACAGCGCCACAATCACATCCGCGGCGGCCCAGCCATCCAGCTGCGCCACTCGCTCTAACAGTGGTTCATTAAAATCATACTCGATCCCCTCACGTCGTTCCATCGAGCACGCCGCCACTGCCGCCACTTCCGTTTGCAGCAGCACCGCAAGTTGACCTGCCACTGCATTACGTACCTGATTCACCACTTCCGCAGGTGTGCCATGATCCACCAGCGCAACTCGCGGATGCGACAACCCCGCAGCCTGCATCGTTAGCCGCACATTATCCGCAAGCATCTCAGCTAGACGCATATCCGGAGCAGCCACGTCCACACCTGCTAAGGTATCGGCCACCACCACCTGCAAATCCGGAGCCGACACCCGCGCCTCCGCGATCAACTCTGGTAAATAATCCGTAATCGCCCGGCTCGGCCCGAGGAACAGTGGCACAAAAACAAACTTTCGCGCCCCCGTTGCGATCAATCGCCGCAGCGTCGGCTTTACCACCCGCGCAGCGACACCATCCAACTCCGATGCCGGCACTTTGCTCGAGTGTAACAAACTAACCGGTTCGACCTTCAACCCGACCCGCTGCGAAAGTTGCGCCGCTAGGCCACGCAGCGCGAAAACCGAGTCAGCACGAAGCGAACCATTATCAATCAGGAAAATATAGGGAGGTGTTGTCATTTGAAAATAGCAGAGGGCACAAACAGGGCGACTGAGCCAAAATAATACCAAGAAGCAAAGGAAAATGTTTGCGCGTTACAAATCATACTATCAAATTCTTTAAATTATGTATAAGATGCTACGATTTGCCTTTCCTTTAATTCTTGCCGCATTCGTTCTTTCTGGTTGCCGGAAACAACCACCTACCCCGATCACTGACAGTGCCATGGGCAGCGATTCTGAATTCGGCAATGGTGATGACCTCATCCCATCAGGTATGGATTCAGACTGGGGCAACGACGGCGACCTAGAACTCCGCGACGGCGACGAAAGCATCGACCTCGAAGAAGGCACTTATAACGGCCGTCAGATGGTACGCGGCGTGCTTCAAGACGTTTACTTCGGCTTCGACTCTTCCTCCATCTCCTCATCCGAGCGCTCTAAGCTTCAAGACGCGGCCGACCATCTCGCATCCAACCCAAGCGATGGACTCCTAATCGAAGGCTACTGCGACTGGTATGGCACCGAAGACTACAACCTCGCACTAGGTGATCGTCGCGCCAACAGCGCACGCGAATACCTCGATACACTCGGCGTTAGCGGCGATCGCATCGATACACTCTCCAAAGGCAGCCTCGAAGCGACTGCCGGACTCTCCAAATCCGAATCAGGCCAAGATCGTCGCGTCGAGCTAGTCATCCTCAAGTAAGGGAAAACTGTTTAAACACGAAAAGGCCGTTCATCTCGAACGGCCTTTTTTGGTTTATACTTCAACGATTTCAGCATTCACTTAAGCACATGCCTCACCCAGCCAACACCAGCGACTCCGCAGCACCGGAATGGTCCGAATTCGGCCAACGTCTCTGCTGCGGTAGCGGCATCGGCGAACTGATGGACGATCTAGGGCATGCGCTCGCAGCCGGTGGCGACCAGATCCACATGCTCGGCGGCGGACAACCCGCCCACATCCCTGAAATGGATGCACTCTGGCGCAAGCGGATCGAAGCGATCTCAGCCACGCCAGGCGAACTGGAAC
>Ga0206131_10003425_pt1 | contig 18278 bp, 28 predicted proteins | sample Helgoland_Spring_FD_148636 | JGI IMG/M metagenome (GOLD analysis project Ga0206131, IMG submission 148636) | Pelagic subsurface seawater microbial communities from Kabeltonne, Helgoland, North Sea - Helgoland_Spring_Bloom_20160517_1 | ecosystem: Environmental > Aquatic > Marine > Epipelagic ...
AAACCCCCTCCCCTGGGGACCCCACCTAAGTGGGTCGAAGGATATATATTTTTATGAAACCGCATTTTTCACACCTTTTCCGCGCGAAGGGTTGGGATCCGCAAGGACCTTTCGTATATTTACGGGGTAAGGTTGCGGTGGCAGCCGAGCGTAACAAAAAGCCCAATTAAGATGAGAAAGAAGTGGAATGCGGATTTAGTTGTTGAGATGGTTAAGTATGAACTCGAGCAGATGGGTTTAGGCCATTTTGAGACAAAACATTTGCTGGATGGTGAGAGTGGTAAAGAGCCTCACATCATGGTTACCATGGATCCGAGCGATCGTCAATTTGGTTATGTGATTGAAGCGCTCGATCGTTATTTCAGCATTGATATGCTGGTTAACCGGTTTAAATGCCGTCAGAATTATTACAAGCTCCCCCAGTCCAAGAAGGACGAGTTGTTTGCCAAGCGCATTCACCCAGAGATCTGGGAGCAAGATTTCTTGAAAGGAATCGCATAAATTTTTGGAATTGCAAATCCCGGTTCGTATATTCCGGGGGTCCGGTTGCGGGCGACACGAGAAATAAAAACATTAAAACCCAATTAAAATGTTGAAAGTTAAGATTACCAAGATGAATGACCTGAAGTTCGAGAAGAACTTGTTCAACCCATTGACAACAGGTCGTAAGATTGATGAGTTTTTTAGTTCTGAAGGTGGTGTAATGCCTGGAACTAACACCGTTATTACGGGTGATCCAGGTGTTGGTAAGACAACAGTGTTGCTCGACATTTTGGCTGACATGAATGCCAAAGGCAAGCGTGTGCTGTTTGTGAGTGGTGAGATGAATCAGATTGACATGGTCGGTTACGTTCGTCGTTTCCCAAAGTTTGGTGATGTGCCTATTTTGTTTATGGGTGATGTTGCTGATGAGGATCCGCTTGAGGTGCTGCGTGATGCTTTCAGCGTTGGATATGATTGCGTGTTGATTGATTCGATTGCTGAGATTGCTGTTGCGATCCAGGATTATTATGGTGGCACTTATAAGGGTGCGACGACGAAGCTCCTGACATTGCTCGAAGAGCAGAACATGGGTGATAATGATCGTAAGATCAATACGGCGAGCCTGTTGATTCAACAGGTCACTAAGAGTGGTTCGTTTGCTGGTTCAAACCGGATTAAGCACATGACCACTGCGATGGGTCATTTGAAATTTGATAATGAAGGTGGTCGTTACCTTGCGTTTAGTAAGAACCGCCGAGGTGGTAATATGAACAAGTTTTATTTTAACTTGAATACCAAGAATCAAGTGAATTGGATGTATGAAGCTCCTGCAAATGCTGAGTAATTAAAAACATTAATTGGGTGTGGGGGTTTGTCCGAACGCGGATGGCCCCCACTTACCGCCGCCGCGCGTACGGCGTACGTATGATGCACGGATCCCACACGCGTTACTATCCATCGACGGGCGTTATACCTACTATATGGTGTAGGGTGATTTATAGATCGAAAACTACTATAGTGGGTCGACAAAGTATATACAAATATCCCACATCTCTCTAGGATACCTTTGCTTCCTTCATTATATTTATCATCATGAAGCATTTGCAAGAAGCTAAAATGAATTACTTTCAGCATTGGTGGTACGCAACAACATGTGGTGTAGCACTTTTGATTCACGCTTGGCTTCCAAACGTATTAAAAGACTATACATCAAATAAGATTTGTAAAAAATGAAAGAATTACACGCATTTAGACAGTTCCTTGTAGAAAATGTAAACCAAACCGCATTTCCGGAATTCGTTGGGGAACCTAAAAGTAAAATAAACGATCTCGCCAACCAATTTGTAACTACCATCGAAGATGAACTTGAAACAGGCCAAACTACAGGAACATTAAAGTTTATGGATTACTACACATCGGATGAATCAGACCCAACATGGATTGCTAGCAGTAAGTGGTATTATGATATTGCCAGGTATATGAAACCTAAAGGGGATGAAGTTATGATCACAGCAGGGACAGAATCAGGAACCCCAACACTTAAACTTACATTTGACGAACGCACTCAAAATATAAATTGGGAAACGATATGAAAGAATTAAATAACTTTAGAGAATTTCTTACCGAAGAAATGTCCGATGTGCAACTCACACCCGAGGAACTTAGAAAAGAGTTTTATATAGGGATGGATATAATGGATAGAGCATTAGCAAAAGCTAAATTTACTATCCCTAAAGAACAATGGGACGAACTTTATGCCGTTGTTACTAAGGTAGAAAACGCAGCAGAAAACATTGGAAAATGAAAGAATTAAATACATTTAGAAAATTTTTAGCCGAAGGGTCCAGTAAATTAATGTCTCAAGGCGAATATTGGGTTAAAAACAATGACTTAGGACCTAAAACTACCACAGCAGACATCGAAAAGTGGGTTAGCGATAATTTTGAAAAATATGCTAAGCCAGGAGACGATAAAGCTAAAATTATAGCGGATTTAGCTGCTTATAATGATGGGTTAAATAAATCCCTTAACGAAGGTACTTGGGGTTATGGCTCTAAGAATCAAATGTTAAAAGCCCTAGATAAACTTAATAAAATTGGGCAAATGGGTGGAGTTAAAGGTTCAGTAGAGCTCAGTAAAATAGATGATATGCTTTACAATGTATTTGGGAATGATGATTTCCATGATTCTATTGATCAGGCTAAGGATAATGCTATAGATGATGACCGATTTGCAAATTATATTGGTGATGCCCAAGCTAAAGGAATGAAAATGCTTAATGATATCTATAGTGATAAAGGAGCAAACGCTTTTACTAAGGCAGCCGATAACCCCGATGTAGTAGGTAGGGATATGATGGCGGAAGAAAGAAACACATTTGAGATAACGCCAGAATATCTTTTTGATGCCGCAATACAATATATCCAGGATGATTACGATGGAGCCTCACTCCACGTAGCACCAGATGGAACTACAGATGACTTTTTTGATGGAGACAAGCACGTTCACACTATTAAAAGTAAAGAACAAGCAGAAGCTATCATTGACAACTTTGAAGCCCAAATGGTAAAAACTGCTCAAAATGATTTAGAGGAAAACGATAGAGCACTTGATGAAATCATTGGTGAAAGTAAAGAAGATCTTACTAAAAGTATCTTAAAAAAACACCCTAAAAAGTATAAGGATGAAAAAGCGGTGACTGCCGCTGCTGCCAAATTGATGAAAGACCCTAAATTTAAAGCTAGATATAAAGGAAAAAAAGGGGTTGATTTTATAATCCACACACTAAAAACACTAGAAAGAGGGAAATGAAAAAACTTATCCTAATATTCCCAGCCCTCTTAATGTTGGGATGTTCTGTCCAGCAAGATTGTTGTGAGACCGACAATCAACAATGTGACGAAATGTATCCATATTATAATTGTTCTCTAGAAGGCGCATATTCATATACACCTCGCAATTATGCTAAACATATTAGAAATATGGGGAACTCGATTTTTTATGTAGGTTCGCATTATGTTGCCCCTCAAAGGGTAGCATGCACTGCCATTCAAGAATTGGCGACTCCCCCATTAAATAATGGTAATGTAGTGTTAAATACACGCCGTCCCGAGCGGTTAGGCGCAATGGGTGAAACAAGACCAAAACCCGTTACCAACAATATTAAACGTACTAAAGAGTGAAGCTGTGCGAAGTATATACGTATTTACGGACATTTATATGTTGTTAGAAAGTCTTTCGGCGATAGTTAAAATTACTTTTACATATTTATAAACATGAAATTACTTGACATTTTAAAAGAAGGAACTGAATATAAAGTTTCCTATACTGTCCTTAAAGATAAAGATTTTTCTAAAGGTTCTGCTTCATATGAAAGTGGGGAGGATGCTAAGAAATTCTTTGATGATATGGTTAAAGACGATGAAGTTATTTCTGCTACACTTAGAAAAAAAACAGGCCCCGATTCAAGTCAAGATATGATGGGGGGTTTTATGAAATCTTTAGGTAGAGAAGAAGATATAGAAAGATATACTCACCCCGCATGGAAAGGAGCTGCTCAAGGGGGTAAAAAATATGACGAACTCACCGACCAAGAAAAAAATATTAGATCATTTTTAGGTAATCCTTCATTTATTTCCAAAAAGAAAGGATTTACTAATAAAGATGGTTCAGATAAATACTTTGAAGAAGGTATGGAAGAAAATAAAATAGGTAAACTTTTAGGTGCTCGTAACTATAAGTATGTAGGGGGTCCTACGAGTGGGAAAGCAATTGTAGCAGGTCCTATGTTGGATAATGAAAAAAACCAATTAATTAAAAAAGCTAGACAAGCGGGATATGTTGCTAAACCTAATATGGGTGGCGGGGTAACTATTTTTATTAAAGAAGGTATATCTAAATCTGCTATTATGCGTCAAATTAAAGACGCCGAAGAAATTTTAGATAGTGGTGAAGCAGATGGGATGCCACTTGATAACGAAACCGAAATGTTAGTTCAACAAGAATTAACTAAATTAAAAAGAATGTTAGCCATGAATGAAACATCACTAGAAGAAATTTACAACCAAGTCTCAGAAGCTAAAGATTTTGGGTTTTTTGGGAATGAAGAAGGAAAAACAGGTAATTCTATAGCATCTGAAGCTTTTGATGATTATGAAGTAGCAGTTGAGAGAGCCTTTCAAAATCTTGTAAATAAAGTTAACACTGCTATTAATATAGGGGGAAGTGGGGGAACTGATACTGAGGTTAGAGAAATAATGATGTATCACTTCGATAAAATCCAGGACCAGATTACTACTAAGGATTTTATAAATGCAACTTTCCGTAAGTAATGCCTACTTACACTAGAACACAATTACGAAATGGAGTTAATGCGGATGCTAATTTAACCGCAGCTACTTACAATTTTTCTTTAGTTAATAATGGAGGTAATATCTATTTTACTATTGAAGGTAAAAATGATGAATTACCTTTTACTAAAGCTTCTATTAATACACCCGTAAATTGTTCTTTTACAACAGGATCAAAAAATGCAGCATTTTCTGTTGAAGCCGATAAGACTGCTACTTTTAATTTAGTAGTAACTAGTACTATAAATACTGACAATATTAAGTTTAGAGCTACTAATCCCTTAATTTATTCTTTAGGGGATACAACAGCTTCAGGATCTGTATTTGGTATTGAGGCATCATATTAAAATTTCTTTAAAATTTTCGCGGAAAGATTTGGATTTGCAAAATCCTGTTCGTATATTTACGGGGTAAGGTTGCGGCAGCAGCCAGAATTAAAAAAGAAATCTTAAATTAATAAGTTATGAGTGATTTGATGTTTGATTCCAAAGTGGATACTGGGTTTATGACCCGCGAGCAAATTAAAGATGCTTGCCCCGTTGTTTTTACTGAAACCCCTAGTGCTGAGGTTTCGAAACACTATACACACATCCCTACAGATCGTGTTATTGACGATATGGAAAAATTGGGATGGGGTGTCATTACAGCTCAGCAAGTTTCCGCTCGAAAAAAGGATACCAAGGGTTTCCAAAAGCATATGCTTGTTTTCCGCCATCCTGATTTGATGGTTGAAGGGAAAGATGGAGATAATGTTTGGCCTCAAATTATCATGACCAACTCACATGATGGTAAAAATTCCTTCACATTCCAGGCAGGAATGTATCGATTTGTATGTTCCAATGGGTTGGTTATCGCAGATCAGGAATTTGGCAAAATGAAAATCCGCCATATGGGTTATGATTTTGATACTTTGCGTGAAACCATTAGTGAAATGGTTGAAAAGTTGCCTCTTACAGTTGAGAGTATGAATAAGTTTAAGCAAACCGAACTTACTAAGCCTCAAAAGTATGATTTGGCTCGAAAAGCACTTGAAACTCGATTTAAGGTGCAAGGAGACCAAAAGGTTGATCAAATTTACAAGATTGACTTGGATGCTTTCCTTACTCCAGTACGTAAGGAAGATGAAGGAAATGATTTATGGAGTGTGTTTAACCTTGTACAAGAGCGTGTAGTCACAGGGGATTTTGATTATATTTCCGGTGTCAAAATGCGTAAAGCTCGTGAGATTAAGAACTTTAAGCAAGACTTAGATGTAAATCAAAAGCTCTTTGAAGTTGCAAAAGAGTTTGTAGCATAAGAGCTGCCATGTTGTTTGAGGGGGGAGTTGCCGCTCCCCCCATAACACATTTCTTAAATTTTTTTACAATATTTCGATACGAATGAAAGAATCACGATCTGTTGAATCTATTATGATTCAAGCTGATAATTGGGGGTTAAGAGCCGAAGTGAGAGCTACAGCTATTGCACTTATCAAAGATAATCCCGCACTCAATACAGGGTCAGCCTATGCTATGGCGGCTTATGAATGGGACGTTTAATTAGTATTTTTTTAATTTTTTAATTTTTTTATCATGGAATTTATTCCTTATTTTGAACTTGCAGTTATTACTGCTATGGCCGTTATGATGTTTAACATGTATTCTCGCGTTAATATGCTTGAAGAAGCAATTGACGAAGTCGACGAAGCCATCGATGAGATGGATGCAGATCTTGAAGAAGATTTTGCATACGTAGAAAATCAGGTTACTACTCGATAAGATTTAAAATGAATTTTAGGACAGTAAGTAACACAAAGGTTAATCCTATTATTTATACTGCCCAAATTATTCAAAAAAATCCTTTCGTTGAAACACATATAGGAACCGACTCTCAAAGGGTCGGTTCTTATATCAATTATGTAACTGCTATTGCTTATCGTTACCCTATGAAGGGGGTTCATTATATTTATAATAAACATGCCTACCCCCCTAACAAAGATAATTGGAGTAGGTTATGGTTTGAAACAGAACTTACTATGAAAGTAGCAGAACGCTTAGCATTAAATCTCCCCGGAATTAGATTTGAGATTGATATGGATTATAATAATGATAAGGATTATATGAGCCATAAGTTAGTATCATCTGCTAAAGGATGGGCTGAATCTCTTGGATATAAAGTTAATATAAAGCCCACCAAGCAAATTGCAACGAGGGCAGCAGATCAACATTGCAGATGAAATATTGGACATATAATACAAGTTATAGCGATTTAGAAATTATTTATATTTATAAACATGGAACATCGATTAATAAAGGCTATAAAAAAACAGGCCGAAGCTGATAAAGAAGAAGCACTACTCACATTAGAACTTCTCACTGAAAGCCCAGCAGGGATTGGGGAGCATACATCAGGTCATTTTCTTGAAGAGGGGAAAAAAGCCCTCCATAAATTAGGAGAATCTGAGGATTTGCTTGAAACTATAGAACGTTACTTTGGACATTAATAAAATATTTGGTGCGTTTAATTCTTCATCTAAAGATGATGGATGGGATTATAAAGGGGTAAATTATTACAGCCCTCGAACCCTTCCTGATATTGATGAGAATCATCCCCGATATTTTGTTAAAATGTTCCAAAAATTAGTAATAAATTATACAGGTTATAGTGATAAGATTATTGATTTTTTTGGACAAGCAGACCCTGAGCTTAATATAGGTGAAGTAAAAAGAGCTGGGGAGTCTATGTTATTTAATAAAGCTTATAACTATATACAAAATATTGATATTCAAGATGAATACCATGTTAGGGTGTTATTCCAAGAAGTAAATCCTAAATTAAAAGAAGCATTACAAAAAACCCTTTTTTACTTTGAAAATGAAGAAGAATACGAAAAATGTGCAATTCTTAAAAAATACCTTGACTTCTTAAATTTTTCATCGTAACTTCAGTTACAAATATAAAAACTATGTATTTTAGACAACATATCCAAAAGAAACTCGAAAATCTCGAGGCAAAATTAAAGCATATTGAATTCCATAATGGAAGAGGAAATAGGCAAGAAATTAGCGAAGCTAAATCTGAGTGTGAAAATTTAATAGGAGAAATTAAATCTACTATTGAACGTGAACCTATTACTCCTAACGAACAAAATAAGTACTAATGTTTACAGCCGAACAAATTCAAACAAATTGGGAAGAATTCTGCAACAATATCAAGTTGTGGGTTACCGGAGATCGCCAAAAGGAACTCCTTAAGTTTTATAAAAAATATGAGGATCGCGTTATGATGATGCCAGCAGCTCATAAAAAGGAATACCACAATGCCTTCCCAGGGGGCTATGTTGACCATGTTAATAGAGTTGTAAAATGTGCTCTTAATATTAATGATGTTTGGGTTGAAATGGGTGTAGATAACACAACTTACACCTTGGAGGAACTCGTATTCTCGGCTATTAACCATGATCTTGGAAAAATGGGTGATGAAGAACATGAATCTTATATTCCTCAAACTGATAAATGGAGGAGAGAAAAGCTAGGGGAAGATTATATGTTCAACAAAGCTCTTCCCTTCGCTTCAGTTCCAGATCGTGGATTATTTTTACTTCAGTCCCATGGGATTCAATATAATTTTAATGAAATGGTTGCTATCCAGACACATGATGGGTTATATGATGATGCTAATAAAAAATACTTATTTGCTTACCAACCAGAACAAAAACCACGTACTTCTCTTCCCCTTATCCTCCACCAAGCCGACTTAATGGCATCTCGTATCGAATTTGAGCGTGAGTGGTTACCTAAATTTAAAAATTCCGTGCCCCCCCAGGAAAAAGATTTTATATTAACCACAGAATCTAAAAAATCAACAAAAGACAAAGCACTTTCCCAAATTCAAAGTAAAGGTCTTAAAGATTTATTTGATAAATTATGATAGAAACAATAGTAATCAGTGTATTAAGTGTAATAGTTGTAGCCTTAGCATTTACTACTATTAACCTTTTACGTAAGAATGAAAAACAAGAAGATATATTGGCGGGGTATATAACCTATCTTGACCAATTTAGTAGAATAATAGAATTTTCGGATGAAAAGTTAAAAAAGATTGATGAAAGAGGAATATTTAAAAGCGATGATGAAATCGGTTTTATGTATGAACAAATTAAAGAACTACAGAAAATTCTATCTAACTTTAGGATAGATAAACTATGAGCACATTACCCCCCCGAAAAAGGAAAAAGAAGACAAAAAATCAATATTTTACCCAAGAGACAGAAGATGCTATTGTTAGATACAATGGCTCTTCTGATCCCGAAGAGCGTAGTGAAATCTATCGTAAGGATATTCACTATGCTTTTTTTAAACTTACCGAAAATATTATCCATACTTTTAAATTTTACTATACAGAAGTAGATAATATTGAACACCTCCAACACGAGGTTATAACATTCTTATTAAGTAAGATCCATTTATTTGATCCTACACGTGGAGCAAAAGCATTCTCATACTTTGGGACAATTGTAAAGCGATATTTAATTATACAAAATACCCAAAACTATAAAAAAAGGATAGATAAAGCCCCACTTGAAGAGCTCTATCATAATTTAGATCATTCTTATGATATGGATTATAACCCATATGAAAAGGATGATCTTTCAGATTTTATTGATGAATTTGTAGAACATTGCACAGAAAATATTTATTTGTTATTCCCTAAAGAAAAAGATGCTCAAGTAGCAGATGCTATATTAGAATTATTTAGGAAAAGAGAAGTAATGGATATTTTTAATAAAAAAGCCCTTTATCTTTTAATTAGGGAAATGGTAGATGTTAAAACCCCTCATATTACAAGGGTAGCTAATCAATTGGGAGAAATATTTAAAGAAAATTTCATATTTTATAAAGAATATGGATATGTTAAATTTGATTAACCCATATTTATTGTCATGGGACAATTAAACAAAAATATATTTGGCAACAAAAAATTTGCAGATATCCTCGAAGAAATCTACAACAACCAAAAGAAAAAAGAAGAACAAATTTCCACCCTTATCTCAGAACTAAAACCTTTAATTCAAGATATTGGGGATGCTACTTTAATAGTACCCTTACTTAAAGAATACCTTGAAATATCTGTTAAAAATGATGAGCAGCTTATTAAAATGGCAAATATTGTCCAAAAAGCAGTCCAAACGGATGTTAGTGAGGATGATTTTGGTATGACTGATGAAGAAAAAGAACAATTATTGGGGGAAATAAAAAAATTCGGTAAAGATAAAAAATAATGGCAAGAGAACACCGTGGTATATCTGCCATTACGGGATTTAGGCAGAAAACTAGAATTTCTGATGGTGAATTTGATGAGGATATAGTTTCTGTAAGGGTAACAGATATTATATTAGACGATAGTCATGATTTGTTTAAAGAATATGGAGAATGGAATTCTATAGGTACTATATTTTTTGATAGTATAGAAACCCCAGGGGCAAAATCTTCTATTAATACCGCTACTTCTTTATATTCTAATCAAAAATTTTACCCCCTTATTAATGAGCTAGTTCCCTTAGTTTTTCTTACATCTGCCGATAGTCAATTAAATACTAATAGAAAAAAAGCTTATTATCTTCCTTCTATAAATTTATGGAATAGTCAACACCATAATGCTCTCCCTGATCCTACTACTGAGGTAGCACAATCTAGTTTAAATGATTATGAAAATGCCGAAAGAGGAAATGTAAGAAGAGTAGAAGATCAATCAACTGAGATTGATTTAGGAGAGGGATTTAATGAAAAAATTGAAATACATCCTTTACAACCCTATATAGGTGATAACATTTTTGAAGGAAGGTGGGGAAACTCTATTCGTTTAGGAAGCACTGTAAAAAATAAAAGTAACAATTGGTCTCAAGTTGGAGAAAATGGGGATCCCCTTATTATTTTAAGAAATGGAGAAGGAAGTAACATATCGGAAGATAGTTGGGTACCAATTTCTGAAAATATAAATGAAGACAAATCATCCCTTTATTTGACTAATGGGCAAAAAATACCAATAGAAGTTGTTAGTGATATTTTTGATAGCCACACACAACCCCCCATAAAACCTAAAGAATATACGGGTAATCAAGCTATATTAAACTCTGGGAGGTTAGTATTTAATGCTAAAGATGATAATTTAATTTTAACTGCTAGGGATTCTATAAGTTTATCTACTCCCTCTTTAGTAGGAATTGATTCTAATAAATTTGTAGTTGTAAGTGAAAGAATATATTTAGGAGATAAAGATGAAGATCAATTACAACCTCTTCTTAAAGGTGATGATACTATTAAAGAGTTAGTAAGAGCCTTAGAAGAAATATCTAAATGGATGGAAATATTTGTAGGAGTTAAAGATGATAAATTATCAGCACAAGCTTCTACAGCTAAGCAATTATCTTTTATTTTAAAAAGTGATATAATTCCTAATTTAAAAAATAATTGTAAATCTAAACAAAATTTTACATTGTAATGGCTCAATTTGGAATAGACGTACAAGGGGTTAAAAGTACTATACCTGGGGATTTAAAGTTAAAAGCTTTAAGCACCTTACGTCCTATTATTTTAAATAAAGGACTATCAATAGTCAATCAAATGGTTCCTCCTTTATTTGCTGAGGTAGCTAATTTTGAAAATGTTTGTCCTAGTCCTACTAAAATTAAAAAAATTATTAATAAAAGGAATAATATTGTAGAACAAGCTAATGAAATTGCTCAATTTTTATCAACAATATTTGCTGCTTTAACTTTAGCTTCTACTATATTAGGTACTATAATTACTATTATTAAAGTAGTAAAATCCGCTAAAACCATAGTACAAGCCATAGCATCTTTTATACCTATCTCCCCAGGTGCTATTCCGGGGGGGATTGGCACAGTAGGAGATGCTTTAAATAGTGCAGTAACTAAAGCAGATGGTTCTCCTAGAATAGTTCCTGTTAAAGAGTCTATTGATGGGTTATTAATACCTTTAGGTATGGTAATCGCCGCTATTGCAGCTTTAGTAGGTGCTTTGAGTGGGTTAGATAAAAGTATTGCTAATTGTGTAACCCCTGTTGCTAACCCTAACCCGGGAAGTAATGGGGGAGGAAGCCAAGGAGGAAATAACAGCCCAATGGGTGATGTTTTAAGAGGACCACTTTTAGCTGTTAATATTGAAGATTCAGGTAAAAATTATGCAAATGGAGTTTATACAAATGTTAATCTTTTAGGAGGTGATGGGAATGGTGCTAAAGCTGATATTATAGTTCAAGGGAATAAAGTTGTTAGAGTAACACTTACAGAAGGAGGGCAAGGGTATAGTAAAGAATTATTTGATCCTAAAAAAGGTTTTAAAAATCCTAACTATCTTACTGTAAAAAAAAGAAGATTAGGTAAAATCAAATTTAATGCCGATGAGTTATTAGAAACTGTAAAACTTAAAAAGAAGATTGTTAAAAAACTTGAAAAACAAACAGTAATAGGTGAAGGCTTACTTCTTTCTGTAAAAGAAATTGGAGCACCATCGGACTCAGGAGGAAAAGATCAAGAAAAATCAAACATTAATATAGGAAAAGATGGGATTAATATTAATGATAATTCAAACGAAGTTGGAAAAGTAATTAAATTAAAAGTTTCTAAAAAAGGAGGAGGATATGATAATGGCATATTTGAAAATGTGGCTTTACAAGGGGGTTTTGGAAAGGGAATTGAAGCTTCACTTACTATAGAAAATGGAAGATTGAAATCTGCTTTTACTACTAAGGGTGGAGACAATTATAAAAGAAATGACATTTTAACTATTCCTTCTAATATAGCTAATAGTAGTTTAACAGGAATTGGGGCTCAGATAGGAGTTGAAGATATAGGTACTACAGGTATAATAGGTAATAATGGAATAATAGAAAATGATGATTCATTAGAAACAGGAAAAGGTAATGAATTAGAAATTGTAGAAGAAGGGCAAAATTATATTGATGGTAATTATAAAAATATCCCTTTACAAGGAGGTAATGGTACAGGTTTAACAGCAGATTTAGTTATAGAAAAAGGAAAAATCACATCTTCTAGAGTTACTAAAGGAGGTGTAGAGTATAAAAAAAATGATAAATTCTCTATACCTTTAAATTATATAACATATCAAATTCCTTTAAGTGGAGTATCAAACCAAAAAAATAGTCCTAGTTTCTTAAGTGGGGAAGGAATAGGAAAAGGAAATGGTGGTGGAAGTTTATCAACTATTCAAAATGCCCTTTTAAGCTCAGCACAAGTAGCTGAAGATTTTTCCCCTTTTTCCGTTCAACGTCTTCCTCAAAGCTTTTCGTCTGGGGGAGGGGAAGGTGCTGCCTTTAGAATTGAATTTACAGGAGAAAAAGGGAATGCTACCTTAACTAAAATTACAGTTTGTGAACCTGGGTATGGTTATTCACTAGGAGATACTATTACTATTACTAATTTTGATATAGCTACAGCGGGTGGTGTTACCTCTGAAGGGGTAAATTTTATAGGTACAGGGGATTTAGTTTTAACTATTACTCCTAATAGTTTGTCTCCTTTAATACCTACATTAAATAGTAGAAAGAATATAGGTAATGGTACTGGTGGATCTGATGTTGCTATTGGTACAGGAAATGGAGTAGGAGCATTATTTAATTTAAAATCTATTACTCCTATAAGTGAGAATAGTAAAATATTAAATAATAGTACAGGATTAGTAACTTCAACTCCTTTAACTAATCAAGAATATATTTCAAAAGAAGAAAAACTTTTAGCTGTATTACAAGGGGGTCCTCTTTTAATAGAAAACTCAAATGGTGAATCTATAGAACTTCCAGGTTTAACTATATTAGACCCAGCCTTAACTCAAATTGCTAAAGGAGCTCAAGAAGGAGCAGAAACTATAAATGAATCTTCTTATAAAGGATTTATTTTAGATATTGAAACTCGACAATTTTCTCCTACTTTAATTCAACGTAGAGGTATAGCAATTAATCCTTCAGGTATTGTAGAAACTACAACTGAGTTTTCATTTGCTACCCAAGAAAAAGTTCTTATAGAAGATTTAAAACTTATTATTGATGAATTAGATCTTAGAGCAGATTACTCGGGAGTAAATTTAGGGGAACAAATAACTTCAACTGATTCCGAGGTATCTTTACCTAATCAATAAAATTAATATTTTTAATATTTATAAACAATGAAACAAAGTGCATTAAAATCATTAATAAAACAAGCTGTTAGAGAAGCTATTCAAGAAGAATTAAAAGATATCCTCCTTGAAGCAGTTCGTTCTCCTAAACAAGTAGTTGTAGAAAATGTTCAATCCCCAAAAGTAGTTGAAGGACCCTCAATGAGTTCTAATGAAAAAAGGGATGCTTATAAAAACATAATGGGAGATATGAGGGCCCAACTTACTTCTCAAAATGTTCCTAAACCTTTTAACCCCCAAGGAGGAGCACCAGGCATGGATCTCCCAGCGGGTGAAGTTAATATGGACCAAATAATGGGATTAATGAATGGATAATGGCCATAAAGCAAACTAACATATTTCCTATTGATAAACAACCACGAAATGCGGTAGGTGTTGCTTTCCCTTTCACTTCATATTCTCCTAATGGTGCTACCCCCTTTAAATTAAATTATACTACACAAGATCAACTTAAATCTAATTTAGTAATTTATTTCTCAACTAATAAAGGAGAAAGGCCCTTAAATCCCAATTATGGAGGGAATTTAAAAAGACTTTTATTTGAGCAACTTACATCTGATACTAATGAGATTATTGAGTCCATTATACGAGATGAATTAGCTTTATATTTCCCTGAAGTTATATTAAAGTCTTTAGAAATACTCCAAAAAATAGATTCTCAACAAATATTAATAGTTATGAGATATGTTGTGTTTAATAACGAAGAAGATTCTTTAGAAATTAATTTTAACCCCTAATGGCTTTAAGTAAAAAAATAAATAGAGATATTAAATACGTTAATAGAGATTTTGATACCCTTAAAACTTCACTTGTAGAGTATTCAAAAACCTATTTTCCTACTACATATAATGATTTTGGCCCTAACTCTCCAGGCTCCCTTTTTATGGAAATGTCTGCTTATGTGGGTGATGTATTGTCTTTTTATCTTGATAATCAAATACAAGAAACTTTTTTACAATATGCTCGTCAAGAATCTAATTTGTATGATTTAGCTTATATGATGGGGTATAAACCTCAAGTTTCAACCGCAGCTGTAGTTGATGTTGAAATTTTTCAACAAGTACCTTCAAAACAAATAGCGGATAATTTAGTAGTACCTGATTTTGATTATGCTCTTTTATTTTCAGAAAATACAAGTTTAACTTCTACTACAAATTCAACAGGTTTTATAATAGAAGATTCTATAGATTTTTCTTTTTCCTCTTCACAAGACCCTACAGAAATTTCAGTATATCAAATATCAGGAAATAAGCCTGCATATTATCTTTTAAAAAAGAAAAGAAAAGCAATTTCTTCAAATATTAAAACTAATAGTTTTACTTTTACAAGTGTAGAAAGATATCCTACTATTACTATTAAAGATACTAATATTATAGGAATTTTAGATGTAACAGATAGTGATGGCAATGTTTGGACTGAAGTACCTTATTTAGCCCAGGAAACTATATTTGAACCTATTAAAAACAAAAATCCTTTTAGCCCTGATCCTAATTCTCAAGATGATGTAAATGAGGTTCCTTATTTGTTAAGGTTAAAAAAAGTACCAAGAAGATTTGTTAGTAGATTTACATCTAAGACTGAATTAAATATTCAATTTGGAGCTAGTACTAATCAAAATAATATAGATGAAACTATAATCCCTAATCCTGATAATGTTGGAATAGGTTTGCCTAATAATATTAATAAAACAAAAACTGCTTTTAATCCTTCTAATTTTTTATTTAGTGGGACTTATGGGGTAGCACCCTCAAATACTACTTTAACTGTTAGGTATTTAAAAGGTGGTGGAGTTGGAGCTAATGTTGAATCTAATACTATTAATACTATTAATAATGCTACTATTAAATTCCAAAACGATAGTTTAACAAAGACTAGTTTAGCCCAAACTATATTCGATTCAGTAGAAGTTAATAACCCCTCAGCAGCTTCAGGAGGATCAGATGGTGATTCTGTAGAAGAGATTAGGAATAATTCTTTAGCTAATATAGGAGCACAGCAAAGAACAGTAACTGAAGAAGATTATTTAGTAAGAACTTTAAGTTTACCTCCCCAATATGGTACTATATCAAAAGCTTATATAGAACCTGAAAAATTAGAAAATCTTCTTCCTGGGGAAAGTCAGTCTTCTTTAAATTTATATATTTTAGGTTATAATAATAATAAACAACTTAGTATAACTTCTAATACTTTAAAAAGAAATTTAATTACTTATTTATCTGAAAATAGAACTATAGGAGATTCTATTAAAATAAAGGATGCTTTTATTATTAATATAGGTATTGATTTTAATATTATAATATTACCCAATTTTAATAATAATGAAGTTGTAAGAAATTGCATTATAGCTATTCAAGAATATTTTAATATTAATAACCAACAAATTAATCAACCTATTTATACTAGAGAAATATCTCTTTTATTAGACAAGGTTCCTGGAGTTCAGACTGTAAATGATGTAGATGTTATAAATAAGGTTGGAGTATCTAATGGGTACTCTCAATATGGTTATGATATAAAAGGTGCTACTAAAGATAAAGTTATATACCCTTCATTGGACCCCTGTATATTTGAAATTAAATACCCTAGTACGGATATTAGAGGTAGAGTAACAACCCTATAATAATGGCAGTATATAAAATTTTTCCCACTAAAGATTCTACAATCTATTCAAGATACCCTAAAAGAAATACAGGGTTAGATTCTATATTAGAGGTTTCTGCAGATTATGCTACTTCTACACCACAAGTTAGTAGATATTTAATCCAATTTGATCAGACTAGTATTAATTCAATTTTTAATGATAAAATATCTGATAATGCTTATCAAATAAATTTAAAAAATTATATTTGCAATATAAATAATCTAAATTTAGACACCACTTTAGAAGTATATGCAACTTCAGGTTCTTGGGGAATGGGAACAGGACATTTTAATGATACCCCTGAAACACAAAATGGATGTAATTGGAAATATAAAAATTATGAGGGGGAAGGAGAGTGGACTACTTCTAATTTTTCTACGTATGTAACTGCTTCATATGGTCAAGAAACAGGAGGAGGTACTTGGTACACTGGTTCATCTCTAGAATTAAATGTTACACAATCTCAAGTTTATTCTTATAATAGCAATAAGGATTTAAATGTTAATGTTACTAATATTTTAAGAAATTGGTATAGTGCTTCAAATAGTTTAGGGGGTTTCTCCAATGATGGGTTTATGGTTAAATTGAGTAAAAATGATGAATTTATAGCAAATAGGAATGAACAGCCTAATATTAAATTTTACTCAGTAGATACTAATACTATATATCCCCCTGAGTTGCAATTTCAATGGGATGATAGAATTTATGCTACTTCCTCAGCAATTCCTACTATTACTACTACGGATATAGTAGCTACATTAGATAATAACCCAGGAACTTTTAAAAGAGATAGTATACATAAATTTAAAATAAATTGCCGCCCTCAATTTCCTACTCGTGTATATCAAACTAGTTCCCTTTATACTCAAAAAAATTATTTACCCACATCTTCTTATTATGCTATAAAAGACTTGGATACTAATGAATTTGTTATTAACTTTGATAACATTTATACTAAACTTAGTGCTGATAATTCTAACAATTATTTTACTTTATATATGAATGGTTTAGAACCTGAAAGATATTATAAAATATTATTAAAAATAGTTTTGGAAGGAGAAACTATTATATTAGATGATAATTACTATTTTAAAATAATAAATGGATGAAACAAAGAGTAGGTTTAAATAGAAAAGTTTTTGATAAAAATAAATTTGAAAAAACTATAGATAATTCGTTTGAAGAAATTATCCCCCCTACTGATGATATCCCTACCCCAGAACCTACTATAGGTCAATTTTTTCAAGATTATGCTACTCTTTTTTATGATATACCCAAAACAGGGGATGTAAATTCTCATGAATTTTTAATTAGGCAAAGCTCGGATTATGTAGAAGGTAATGTTATTAATAATGATATAGCAGCTCTTTTAGAAGAAATAAATTCTTTAAGACAAGAATTATTTGACTTAGAAGCACAAAGATTACAAGATTTAGCACAAACAGCCGAAGAAGCTGTGAATTTAGGAAATGGAGAGAATGAATAATAATTATATTATAAAAGATTCGGATGTAAATCCTTTTATAAGTTTTAATGAAAAAGACTTAAAATTAATACCATCATTTGATAGTGTATCCGAATTTAGACCTTCTTTAGATAAAGTTGAATTTT
>Ga0206131_10003427_pt1 | contig 18267 bp, 17 predicted proteins | sample Helgoland_Spring_FD_148636 | JGI IMG/M metagenome (GOLD analysis project Ga0206131, IMG submission 148636) | Pelagic subsurface seawater microbial communities from Kabeltonne, Helgoland, North Sea - Helgoland_Spring_Bloom_20160517_1 | ecosystem: Environmental > Aquatic > Marine > Epipelagic ...
TATCATCACTGGGCTTTCATTTCTGCTAATACATTGTGGGTATATGTAGGGTGGTTATGGAAAGAGCAATCATTAATAGTGCTTAATGCTGGATTAACCTTTATCTATATTTTAGGGTTAATATTTTAAGAGTTATTTTTTTTTAACTTTAGTCTTGCTATAATCCGACATGGAAAAAGTAAAACAAAAAGCACTAACGTTTGATGATGTCCTCCTTATACCAAGGTATAGCGACTTTATACCCAGCGAAGCATCCACTCAAACTAAACTCACTAAAAACATATCTATTAAGGTACCTTTGGTATCTGCTGCCATGGATACTGTCACTGAATCTCGTATGGCAATAGCTTTAGCTGAGGTGGGTGGAATTGGCATTATTCACAAAAATAATTCTATTGAAGAGCAAGTTTCTCAAGTAAAAACTGTTAAAAAATATGAAAGTGGTGTTGTAAGAGATCCTATTACAATTGAATCTGATAAATCCATTGGTGAATTAATTGAACTAACCACCGAACTAAATATCTCTGGCATGCCTGTTGTTGATGATAATGAATTAAAAGGAATAGTAACAAGTAGAGATTTCAGATATGCGGACAATATGGATGCCAATGTGTCATCAATCATGACTCCTTTTGATCATTTAATAACAGTAGTAGAGGGAACCCCACAAGATTCAGTAAAAAAACTGATGCATGAAAATAGAATAGAAAAAGTCCTAGTAATTGATAAATCAGGAGCGCTTAGTGGGCTCGTTACCATGAAGGATATTGAAAAGTCTGCAGAACACCCAGATGCAACTAAAGATGATTCAGGTAGCCTTATGGTTGGAGCTGCACTTGGAACCGGGTCAGATACTCTTGAGCGAGCAAAAGCCCTAAGCGAAGCAGGGGTGGATGTATTTGTTATTGATAGTGCTCATGGTCATTCAAAAAATGTTGTCGATACGATTAAGATGATAAAAAAAGAATTTTCAAATATTGATGTAATCGGTGGAAATGTAGCAACTCCTGAAGGAGCATTAGAGTTGGTTAATGCTGGAGTTGAGGCAATTAAAGTAGGGATGGGGCCTGGTTCCATTTGCACAACACGTATTATTGCTGGGATTGGTGTGCCGCAAATAACCGCAATACTTGATATTAAAGACGCTATCAAAAAACATGATGTGGGTATTATTGCTGATGGTGGAATTAGGTTTTCAGGCGACATTGCAAAAGCTATAGCAGCTGGAGCTGACTCTGTTATGCTCGGAGGTTTATTTGCTGGAACAGAAGAAGCACCAGGCAAAGTTGAACTATTTCAAGGGAGAAGCTTTAAAACATATCGTGGTATGGGTTCGATTGGTGCTATGACTGAGAGGCATGATGCAAATAGATACATGCAAGAAGATTTAGATTCTGAAAAATTAGTACCTGAGGGTATTGAAGGAAGAGTTCCGTATAAAGGCCTTGTAGTTAATGTGATAAATCAATTAGTTGGTGGATTAAGGCAGTCGATGGGGTACATTGGTTGTAAAACCATTAAAGCAGTTCATGATAATAGTGAGTTTGTTGAAATTACAAACGCTGGTATGACCGAAAGCCATGTTCATGATGTCATGATTACAAAGGAAGCACCTAACTACCAAAGAAGTTAATAATTAAATATGGCTGCCAATTTATCAACTATATCTAAACAGATAGATACCATTCTAGTTCTAGATTTTGGATCTCAATATACACAGTTAATTGCAAGAAGGGTAAGAGAAAGTAATGTCTACTCGGAAATACTTCCTTGGGACATTGATGAAGAAAAGATAAAATCTATAAATCCTAAAGGTATTATTTTGTCAGGCGGCCCAGATTCTGTTACTAATAGCTATACTCCAAGAGTTCCTCAAATAGTTTTTGATTTAAATATTCCCATTCTAGGTATTTGTTATGGAATGCAAACACTTGCTGAACAGCTTGGAGGACAGGTTATTTCATCTAACCAAAAGGAATTTGGATATTCAGAACTTAACATTACTGCAGATTGCATATTATTTTCTGAATTGGGTAAAACTTTAAATGTATGGATGAGCCATGGAGATCAGGTGCAAGATCTGCCAGATAATTTTGATTTAGTAGCCGCAACATCTACCGCTCCAATTGCTGCAATGCAGCATAAAAGCAAGCCTATTTATGCCTTGCAATTTCATCCTGAGGTAACTCACACAGAAGATGGCAAAACTGTCTTAGATAATTTTATTTTTAAAGTCTGTGATGCAAAGACGGATTGGAGAATGGACGATTTAATAGGACAAAGAATTCAAGAAATTAAAAATCAAGTTCAAGATAATAAAGTCCTGCTTGGTCTTTCGGGTGGAGTTGATTCTTCAGTCACTGCTGCACTTTTGCATCAAGCTATAGGCAAAAAGCTTGTATGCGTCTTTGTAGACAATGGATTATTAAGAAAAGGCGAAGCTGAAGAAGTTATGAATACTTTTAAAGAGAATATGAATTTAAATGTCATTAAATCAGAAAGTGAAGAGATATTCTTAAGGCATTTGAAGGATGTAAAAGACCCTGAGCAAAAAAGAAAAATTATTGGGAGAACTTTTATTGATGTTTTTGATGCTGAGGCAACAAAATTAAAAGACGTTCATTTCTTAGCACAAGGGACTATTTATCCCGATGTAATTGAATCTTCCGGTTCAGAGTCTAAAGAAGCTAGAGTTATAAAATCTCACCACAATGTTGGCGGGCTTCCTGAAGAAATGAAAATGGAATTAGTAGAGCCATTAAGAGACTTATTTAAAGATGAGGTAAGAAGAATGGGTGTTGAATTGGGTCTTTCACCAGAAATGCTTAACAGGCATCCATTTCCTGGCCCTGGACTTGGAGTACGAATCCTTGGCGATATTACGAAAGAAAAAACATCTGTTCTAAAGGAAGCTGATTATATTTTCATTGAAGAGCTTGTAAAAGCAGATTTATATAAGACAGTTAGTCAGGCTTTTGCAGTTTATTTGCCAATAAAATCAGTTGGTGTTGTCGGTGACGAGAGGAGGTATGCAGAAGTTATTGCTCTAAGAGCAGTTGAGACAGTTGATTTTATGACTGCAAGATGGGCACATCTTCCTTATGAATTTTTAGAGCATGTTTCTAGTCGCATAGTTAATGAGATCGAAGAAGTTAGTAGGGTGGTTTATGATATTTCAAGTAAACCACCAGCAACTATTGAGTGGGAGTAAATTTACTTTTTTACATACGTGTTTACAATATAGGCTGCTAAATCGTTATCTAATGGGGCCTGCTAGGCATTTATTAAAATTACGAGAAAACTTGAATTTATAACATAGAGAGATAGGATAAATTAATGAAAATATTTGAATGGAATAATAAAAAAACAGGCGATTTCAAATTTTATCTTGACGATAACACATTCATACCAACGCAAACTACCTCAGCAATAACAGAAGCTGCCATCGAAACAATCAATACTCCCTTAAAGGTTCTAGATCTAGGTTGTGGATGCGGTATTGTAGCAATTTTACTTTCTAAAAGTTTGCCTTTTACTATAGATTTGTATGCGTCTGACTTAAGTGATACGGTTGAAGAAATTGTTAGTAAGAATGCAGAAATGCATAATGTAAAAATTACAACTAAGCAAAGTAATATCTTTAAAAATTGGAAAGGGCATAAGTTTGATGCAATTATTAACGATATATCAGGAGTATCAGAATCAATTGCCAAATTATCTCCATGGTTCAAGAATATTTCATGTGACAGCGGTAAAGGAGGAGATATTCTAGTAAATAAAGTTCTCAAGGAATCAAAAAAGTATTTAAACGATAAAGGTTTTTTAATATTTCCAATAATTTCATTTTCAAATAAGAAATCAATTTTATTTCAAGCAAATAAATACTTTGGCTCTGTTGAATTACTAAAAAGAGATGAGTGGCCAATACCGCCTGAAATGAAAAATCATATCTCAAAACTCAAAGATTTAAAAAAAGAAGATATGATAGATTATGATGAAAAATTTGGTATGCTCATAGGCTACACTGAAGTGTATATTGCTAAAAATCCTTACTGATTTAATTAAATTGTAATATAATAATGATATGAATATTTTTGATTCTAAAAATCAATTTAAAGAGCTTGGTTACGCAATTCTCGATCTTAATTTGGACGATATTCTTGATACTGTAAATAAAAAAATTGATCAAAAAATTGAAGAACAAGATATTAAGAAAAATCCAGATTTTTTTCATTACAATAAAAGTCCTAGAATAGTCGAAGCTTGGAAAGATATCGACGAAGTGACACAACTTTGTCATAATCATCATGTAATAAATTTCTTAAAAGATGTTTATGAAAGGGATCCTTTACCTTTCTCAACAATTAATTTTATTAACTCTACAGAGCAACCACTTCATAGTGATTATATACATTTTGGCTCTGTTCCAGAATTATTCTTAACAGGGGTTTGGATTGCCCTGGAAGATATTCACCCAGACTCAGGTCCCTTGGTTGTGATTCCAAAAAGCCATAATTTAGATATTGTTGACCTAGATACATTAGGCCTAGATGTCCCTAAAAATAATAAAAAACTTAAAGAAAACTACACTATTTATGAAAACTATATAGAGAAAATAGTTGAAGAATCTGGTCTTGAAAGAATGCCGGTCCATTTAAAAAAAGGTCAATGTTTAATTTGGCATGCTAATCTTTTACATGGGGGGTCTCCAATAAAAAATTCAAAACTATCAAGAAGAAGTCTGGTTACCCATTATCATTATTCAGGTTGTGAAAATTACAATCCAAGCTTTTCTAGTAAAAAAAATAATATTTTTGCTACTAGGGATATTCATGTTATCAATTAATTTAACCTGCAAATATATAGGAGAATAATATATGTTAAGTAAATTAGAATTATACGAATTAGTAACTGTTGCAATCGAACCTGAAAGACCAATTGATGATGAATCTTGCGGAGATAATACACCCGAATGGGATTCGTTAGGGCAGTTAAGTATATTATCTTCTTTAGATGATAAAACTTCTGGAGCTACATCAAATTTTGATGGTATTGCAGAAGCTGATTCAATCAAAAAGCTGGTAGATATATTAAATTCTAATAACCTTCTAAGTGAAGATTAGTATTGATGAAATATCTTACCAACTAGGATCAAAAACTGAAAATATATCAGACTTAATTTTTGATAATCCTAGTTGGGATCAAGAAAAGATTATGAGTTCCACTGGTGTTGAAGATAGATTTGTATCAGATAAAAATGAATCTGCATTATCACTAGGAGTTCTCGCAGCAAAAAAAATCGATAAAGAAATATTAAAAGAAATTGATTTATGCATTTTTGTTTCTCAGTCACCTGAATATGCTCTTCCTACTACAGCTTGCATTATTCAAGATAGGCTAAACTTAAATAAAAATTGTGCTGCATTTGATATAAACCTAGGATGTTCTGGCTTTCCTTATGCTCTATCAGTTGTATCTTCTATGTTAGAAAATCATATATGCTCAAAAGCATTGATAATATGTTCTGACACTTACACCAAATATATTAAAAAAGATAATAGAGCCTGTAGGCCACTTTTTAGTGATGCTGCTGCAGCTATCATTGTCTCGAAGTCTAAAGATTCTAAAATAGGTCCATTTATACTTGGTACAGATGGATCTGGTGCAGAAAATTTAATTGTTAGAAATAGCGCTTCAAATATTGAAAATGGTGTTGAAAAAACTTTATATATGAATGGGGCAGAGGTGTTACTTTTTACAATGTCAAATGTTCCTAAAGGTATAAGAAAGTTAGTAAAAGATGCAGATTTAGACATAGAAGACATTGATATGTTCTTTCTTCATCAAGCCAGTAAAGTTGTAATGAGTAATATCCAAAGAATATTAAAAGTACCTGATAGTAAGTTCCCTACGAATTATGAGAAACATGGAAATACAGTTTCAGCAACAATTCCAATATTAATGGCTCAAGAAGCTGAAAAAGGAAACTTACAAAGAGGAATGACAATACTTTTATTTGGTTTTGGAGTTGGTTATTCATACGGTGGGTGCATAGTTGAGTATTAAAAATTGTCAATTTATTATTCCTGGATTTAGTTCTGAACTCGCACTAAAAACATTCGAAGGTTTTTTTGAGACGAATGAAATATATGGCTTATACAATACAAATAAAATTTCAATTAATCACAAAAATGTAAGATTAAAACAAATCAATATTGAATCTGAGAAAGATATAGAAGAATATATATTAAGTATTAGAGATAATTTAAAAAATATTGTTCTTGTAAATTTTGCAGCTTGCAGCATAGATGGGCTGTCTTCAAGATATTCTTCAAAGGACTGGGATACCACATTCAACATAAATGTTAAATCTAATTTCATATTCTCAAAATACTTATCACCAATAATGATTGCAAATAAATGGGGAAGAATTATTAATATTTCTTCTGTTCGATCGCTAAATGGAGCAGTTGGCGCTTCAGCATATTCAAGCAGTAAATCTGCATTAATAGGACTTAATAGATCAATAGCAAAAGAGAACGCTCGATTTGGTGTTACGTCAAATATTTTAAATCTAGGGTACTTTGATTCAGGCTTATTTAGAAAATTTACACCTGAAAGAAAAGCAAAATATTTAAACGAAGTCCCTTCAAAAAAACTTGGATCCTATAAAGATATTTATAATGCAATCCATTTTTTAATTTCCTCTGATTATACTAATGGCTCGGTAATAACAATTGATGGATGCATGGAATAAAGTATGGATTCCAATTCCAATTACCAATTAGATAGGTTATTTAACTCATCTATACTATCTTCGAAACTTGTACATTTCGAGCAAATCAAATTTGATTCAGAGTCTGATGCCAGTCTAATACTTAAAATAAGAGGCAGACCAAATTCAAACTATTTAAAACTAGGCTCATCCAACATAAGTGATCAATTAAAATATCTACAAAATTATTATTCAAAATTTTTAGAAAAAAGAGAAATTTACTACAAAATTTTTGATAAAAAAAAAGATTCCTATAACGGTTTGGTACGAATAACGGAATTAAATAATAAAAAAAAATTCAATTGGGAAAGTCTTGTTTTCGAAGAAGGATGTACTCCTATGGCCCCAATAGATGTGATGATGTGTATATATAAGATTGGCTTTGTTTTTCTGGCTAAAGATAAATGCGGTCCATGGGCAGTAGATAAAAAAGATAACAGGACGATGAAAATTCACGATTTTTGCAAAATGTACTCTCTCAGTAATAAAAAGGATAAAAATTATCACTGGATGCATGTAGAAAAAAAAGCATTCTTTAAGGAAATTGATCGCTTTTATTCAATGGGCTTGGGCGATATTAATTATTGAGTTAGTTTAAATTTATAGATTAAAATAAAGATATTGTAAGGGTTTACAAATATTACATGTCATAAGTATTTTTCTATATTTGAGTCACATATCTCTAAAAATTTAACTCTTAAATCATCATTAGATTTAATAACATTAACTATCTTAAGTTCAATTAATTCCCTAATTATCTTTCTTGCTGTTGGGATAGAGACAAAATTATTAAGATATTTCTCATAATCACTAATTTTGTATTTTTTTGGTTTATTGCCAAAGTTTTTGATTACTCTAAGGTGGTTTATATTTATTCTTTTCATATTGACACAAATAATATTTTAAATACATTAAAGAATGTATGTAAAAATAAAACGTAAACATTTTACTATAAAATTCTTTCGTTTTTTATAAGTTTTCCTTGCACAAAAATAGTTTGTGCAATATCGAGCAGAAGTTGATGGACTAAGAGCGCTAGCTGTCTTGCCAGTAATTTTTTTTCACGCTGGTTTTGAATGGTTTAGTGGTGGCTTTATTGGAGTAGACGTTTTTTTTGTGATAAGTGGCTACTTGATTACAACAATTATAATATCTGAGATGGCTGAAGGTAAATTCAGCATAGTCAATTTTTATGAGCGGCGCGCTCGAAGGATTCTTCCCGCTCTATTTTTTGTGATGGCTGCTTGCTTGCCATTCGCTTGGTTGTGGCTAACACCAAATGACCTTAAAGATTTTGGACAAAGTCTTATTGCTGTATCGACTTTTTCTTCTAATATACTGTTTTGGTTAGAAAGTGGTTATTTTGACACTGCCTCTGAACTAAAGCCATTACTTCATACTTGGAGTTTGGCTGTTGAGGAACAGTATTACATTCTTTTTCCAATTTTTTTAATGCTCACATGGAAGTTAGGAGTTAAGTGGATCTTAATATTTTTATTGATAACCTTTTTTGTTAGTTTAGGCGTTGCTCAATGGTCGAGCTATAACTCTCCTTCTGCTGCTTTCTTTCTTCTTCCAACAAGAGGCTGGGAGTTACTTGTCGGCGTATTTGTTGCCTTTTATCTCAAGTATAAAACTCACTTAAAGTCTAATACTGTAAACCAAGTATTAAGTCTACTTGGTTTTGGTATGATCGCATATTCAATTATCTTTTTTAATGAATTAACTCCCTTTCCAAGTTTATATGCTTTGATTCCAACAATTGGAACAGGTTTATTAATTCTATGCACCGTACCAAAAACTTTTATTTATAAATTATTGAGCTTAAAATTTATCGTAGGAATTGGTCTTATTTCTTATAGTTCTTATCTATGGCACCAGCCCCTATTGGCATTTGCTCGCCATAGATTCTTAGGAGATGTTTCTGATCTTATTCTTATTTTTTTGATCTTCTTATCAATGATAATGGCTTGGTTTAGTATGAAATTTGTAGAGGCACCATTCAGGAAAAAAGACACTATCTCGTCAAAAAATATTTTGATATCTTCCTGTGCTGGATTATTAACTTTCTTTTTAATCGGTCTGTTATTTCATACTAATAGTCATACAATAAGAAAAATTGATGATGAAATAAATAGAATGGATGGTATTGCATCGCTTACAGTAAATGCTACCAGTGAATGTCATGCAGCACTTTCAGGTAATGATTTATCTTTAATTCTTGAAGTTTGTAAAATTGGATCTACCCAAAAAGAAACGGCTTCGTTTGCTATTATAGGTGACAGCCATGCAAGAGCATTAGTCCCAGGTATAGATAATCATGCTAAGCAGCTTGAAATTTCAGGCTTCAATTTTACCCATAATTCCTGTTTTCCATCTTTTGCTGATTCTTTTTATTTACCAAAGGATGAGGTCCAGCAACAGTGCGCAAAGGCTAGAAAGAATATTAAAACAATATTAAAACAAGGTGAGATGCCTAGCTTAGTATTTTTAGCGGCAAGATGGGCCATTACTTTAGAGCAAGATAGGTTCAATAATATGGAGGGTGGAGAGGAAGAAGGAAATTTAGTTACTCTAAGCAATTCATATATTAATGAATTAGATTATCTTTATGAAGATGCCATTAGAGCTGATTTACTTGATACTGTTTCAATTTTTAAAAGTGCTAATATAAAATCTGTGCTGATAGGGCAAATACCTGAAGTTGGCTGGAATACATTACGCTATTTACAAAAGTTCCATCTTTTTAATGATCAAAATGAGCTTAAAAACCCAATGTTATTATCAACAAGCTACAAAGTTTTCAAACAAAGAAACATTAAAGTTAATGATATGTTTAATTCGATTAACAATGAAGCAGATATCTCTGTTTTTTTTCCTGAAACTATATTTTGTGACACCAAGGTATTATCTAACAGATGCATTACTCAAATTGAAGGCGATCCACTATATTATGATGATGATCATGTTTCTATAAAAGGCTCCAACATGATAGGCGAGGCTTTATTAAATAATTATTTCAAATAAGATGCTTTTAAGTTTTTGCTGATATTAAGCCTTAAACCTACAACAAAATAAATTCTAAACCGCTGATGTAAATGATTTTAAGAGAGTTAGACGCAGATAAATAAACAATAAGTGTTGTAATGCTGTAAAGACAAATTTACTCCTCGCAAGCCACCGCTTAACAAGGACCTGTAAGACTGCAATTATTGAGTGGTAATAGGATATTGAATATTACTATATCTATTATTATTAAAACTTGCTTCAAGTGTATAATAATAAATCATGTAATTGGTACATATTGATATGTTTAAAAAAATTGAAATATGGATTCTGTATCTTGTAATACTTTTCAGCATTCTCTTTGCGATTGGATTTGGTGTTCTTGTAAGACAAGAGATAGAAGGCATTACAAAAGCAGGTAGTATTGATATATCTTTTTTATCTAAACCTGCCGCATATATTGCAAGACTTCCTGAGCAAGTAGTAGTTGCAATATTGAAACCAAACCCTCTTAGGGTTAATGATCCCTGGGATGAAGATAGATACTTTTATAATCAAAGTGGTTTTAATGGAACCCCAAACTCTATAAATTCTTATTTACTTCTTTCAAGATATGATGGCGACTTACAAGAGGGATTAGTTGAACTCATAGATTTAACTAACTTTAAAATTTTGCATAGATGGAATCCTGATATAGATGCATTCAATGATTTAGTAAAACAGGTTGATGAGTTTAAATATCTAGAAAGAGATTCCAATAATTCAAGATCAAAACAACATCATCCAAAATTAGCTAGAGATGGAGGTTTGTTATTCCATGATTCACTTGGGTCTCCATTAAGAAAAATCGATGCTTGTTCCAATATAATCTTTCAGAATACTCATGACATATTTCATCATTCGATAGAAACAGATAGTGAAAATAATATCTGGGTTCCAAGCAATATATATCCTCAAAGCTTACCTCTTGAAATGGTTGGCAGTGAATTTGAGGATAATGCTATAGTTCAATTAAATAATGATGGAGAAATTCTTTTTGAAAAATCTGTTTCTCAAATTTTTATTGATAATGCTTTAGAGCATCTATTATTTTCAGTAGGAGATGATATTTTTGATATTGATCCTATTCACTTAAATGATATTCAGCCCGTTAATTTTGATGGAGAGTATTGGAAAAAAGGAGATGTTTTTTTATCCCTGAGACATCAATCTATGGTTTTATTATATCGACCATCAACAAACAAAATTATTTGGAAGGGATCAAAGCCATTCTTTCATCAACACGATGTGGATATTTTAGATGATCATAGAATATCTATTTTTGATAATAACTCTAAAAATTTTATAGATGGCGATGTTGTTGATGGGCATAATGAAGTAATCATTTATAATTTTAAGACAGATAAATATTCTTCATATTTAAAGGATGCTCTCATTGATAATGATGTGAGAACTATCACCCAAGGTAGAAGTCAAATATTACCAAATGGTGATTTATTTATTGAAGATACCAATTACGCAAGAACACTCTATTTCAATGCAGATGGCTCTCTAAGATGGACTCATGTTAATCGTGCAGATAATCAAGATATTTATATAGTGGCTTGGTCAAGAATTTTATATACTCAAGATGATATACAAAATGTTAATAACTTTTTAGAAAACAAAGGACCATGTAATGAATAAATCAATTCTATTTTTATCTATATTTATAATTTCAATGCCATCATTTGCATATATTGGTCCAGGTATGAGTGGTGGAGTTTTTGCTGCTGTTATAGGCTTCTTTGCAGCAATTCTATTAGGAATTTGGGGAATTCTATACTATCCAATTAAGCGCGCACTTAAGAACAGAAAAAATAAGAAAATACTATCTAAAGAATCTGATAATAAATCTTAATGAGCCATCTAGCTTTATTGATGGTTTGTATTTTATCTGTTGAAGTTTTTATACGATTAAATTTTTTAATAGTCTTAGATTCACTTCTTAGGGTAATTAGAAAAGTTATTTATGTTATATTTCAAGATAATATTAGCGATCACTGGAAAGAGAAGGTAATACCTATATATGCATTAAGGATTATGAAATACTCTCTTCAAATTTTATTAATTCTATTGGTTATAATTTTAGCATTCGCTTTAGCAAGTTTTTTCTTCAATGATTTAATTGGGTTGACACTTTCGATTATTGGAATCATGGAGTCTATGGTATTCGCATTTGGTTATGCATATACAAGAAAATCACTCGTCAAATGAAAGACTATTCTTGGTTACAAAAAAGACTTCATCAATTTGCACTCTCGTCTCAATTTATGCGTGAAGTGACCTTTGATGCTGAGAAATCATTAATAAGAACTAATAAAGATACTGATAATCATGTCTTTGTGGTTGGTCTGGCGCGTTCAGGAACTACTGTATTGTTAAATGCATTGTATAAATCAAATGAATTTGCATCACTTTTATATAAAGATGTGCCTTTTGTACTTGCACCCAACCTTTGGTCTAAATTACTCTTTAATAAACAAGATATTAATTTAGTTGAAAGAGCTCACGGCGATAGTATTAAAATATCAACTGAATCACCCGAAGCATTCGAAGAAGTCTTTTGGATGACTTTCAATGAAAACGATAATGATGTTCAAGAAAAATTTAAATCCTATGTACAAATTATTAATAAAAAATATCAAAAAAATAGATATTTAAGTAAAAATAATCAAAATATTAGAAGGTTAGATCTTATATCTAAAACATTTACTAAATCAAATATACTAATACCCTTTAGGAACCCTTTACAGCAAGCATATTCACTTCTTTCGCAACATAAAAGATTTATTAATTACTCAAAAAAAGATAAATTTATTTCTAACTATATGAGGTGGATTGGGCACACAGAATTTGGCCCAAACTATATTCCAATTCATCAAAAAAATTTAACATATGGAAATAATATGGATATCAATCATTGGATAGAACAATGGTGCCTTTCATACACGAATTGTTGTGAGACTCTAAAACTTAAAGATAATATTCACCTTATTTCTTATGAAGAACTTTGCTCCTCCAAGGAATATTGGTTAGGCATATTAAGAATGTTGGAAATAGAAAATACTTATAGTTATGAATTTAAAGAATCTCAAAAAGATATCCCTATTAAAGTTGATGAAAGTATAGCTAACAAAGCATTATCTTTATATATGAACTTATCAAATATAGCGTTAAGATAAACTAATAAGAGGTTTATATAAGCACTCATCAAATAATTTTGATCAATATTCTGGTGTTAAACTACTTTAGTATTTTATTTTTAGATTAATGCATATGACTACACAGGTTTCATTAATTATTCCAAGTTATAACGATAACTCAAAATTAATAGAGTTATTAACAAGTATTCCTGACTGGGAAATGATTCCTAACGAAATTATTGTTGTTGATTCATCATACAAGGAACCATTAGTCCCAGAAGATTTCTTAATATTTACTCAAAAGCTTGATATAAACTTCTTGGTAATACATAAAAAAAATCTCTACCCTGGTCATGCTCGTAATATTGGAATAAATATTGCAAAGAGTGATTTGGTTGCCTTCCTTGATACGTCAACCTACCCAACAAAGAAGTGGTTATCTGCTGGTTTAAATAAAATAAATAATCAAAAGTCTGATGGCATATGGGGAAATACTTACTATAAAGCTGATACATTTATTTCAAAAACTTTTAGAGCATGTACTTATGGAGCAAAACCTATTAGAACTTTTCCAGGAAGTATTCTAAAAAAAAATATTTTTAATAGATGTGGATTATTTATAGAAACTACTCGCGCAGGAGAGGATGGAGACTGGATGAGCAGAGCAGATCTTCAAAATATTAATATTGCAACTCCAGAGGAGTTCTTAAAATATAACAAGCTTAATCATGAAAGTTTGAGCTACTTGATAAAAAAGTGGTTTAGAAATTATATATACGGAGCAAAGTTGCCTTATATTAGGGCGCATAAAGATTATTATTACTATGTTATTTCTTTTATTGCAGTATTATTAGCATTTAATTGGAATAGGGTATTTGCTGCGTGGAACGAAGAGAGTATATTTTATATTCCTAGCATCACAAAAATAAGTTTATTATTAATTATTATTATTTATATTTTTATTCGAGGAATTTTTTTACCAAGAAAAAAAGGTATAAAATTTAGTTTTATTTTCCCAATAAACTTTATACTTATTGCTTTTTTATCTGGGTTTCTTGATTTAACAAAAGCCTTGGCTTTTGTGTTCTCAAGATTATTCAAGAAGTAGATTAGTTCAATTCACCAACTGTAAATCGTTAATCTAAGAATAAAAATTTTAATAAAAAAATAATAAAAAGAAACCAAGCTCCAAGACTAATATCTGATTTTTTACCTGCTGCGAACTTAAGAACAACATATGAAATAAATCCTATGGATATTCCATTAGCTATAGAGAAAGTTAAAGGAATCATAATAATCATAATTAGAGCTGGTAAAAGCTCAGTATTATCTGACCAATCAAGCTTCTCCATGCCGCCAAGCATTAAAATTGCAACATAAGTAAGAGCTCCTGCCGTCGCATAGCTTGGAACCATGGATGCTAGAGGGGAGAAGAAAATTGCTATTAAGAAAAATACACCGACTGTTATTGCTGTTAATCCTGTTCTTCCACCAGCCTCAACGCCAGCTGAACTTTCAACATAGCTTGTTACAGGTGAGCAGCCAAAAAAAGATCCCGCAACACTTGCAGTACTGTCAGCCTTTAGAGCCTTATCTAAACTTTTAATATTACCAGAGTTATCTATCAGATTTGCACGAGAAGCAACACCAAGAAGAGTGCCTGCTGTATCAAATAGATTTACAAAAAGAAAAGAAATGATAATGCTTATCATTGCAACATCAAATGCTCCAATAATATCTAGTTTCAATAATGTTGGCATCAAATCAGGTGGGGCAGAGACAAACCCGCTGAAGTTAATTAAGCCAAGAAATAAACTTGAGATAGTAATTGTTACGACTCCAATAATTATTGCACCAGTTATCTTTCTTATAGCTAAAATTAAAATCAATAGAAAACCAGTAGCCGCAAGCAAGGTTTCAATATTTTTAAAATTACCCATGCTTAAAAAAGTTGCTTCATTTTGAACAATAATCCCACCCGTTTTTAAGCCAATAAAACCCACAAACAAGCCAACACCTGCTCCCATAGCAATTCTTAGATTCATTGGAATGCTATTAAGCATCCACTGTCTTAAGGGAGTAACGCTGATGATTACAAATAATATTCCAGCTAAAAAGACTGCTCCAAGAGCTATTTCCCATGAATAGCCCATTTCTCCAACAACTGTATAGGTAAAGAAAGCATTCAATCCCATCCCTGGAGCCAAACCAACAGGCCAGTTTGCGTAAAAACCCATTGCAAAACAGGCAATAGCAGCAGCAATACATGTTCCAACGAAACTTGCACCATAATCCATTCCACTTGCTGCCATCATTTGTGGGTTTACGAAAATAATGTAAGCCATTGTAATAAATGTAGTAAAACCAGCTAAGAACTCTTGTTTTATACTTGTATTATTAGCTTGAAGATCAAATATTCTTTCTAAAATTAGTTTCATAGATATGAGAGAGTTTAATTTAATTACAATTTAAACTAATTAAATGTTTTAAACAAAGAGTTTTTTCAACTTTTGGCATATATATTGCATGTTTTAATATGAAGCTATGATAAAATTTGATGTTCAAATTTTACATCTAACATTATTTTGGGGAAACCAATGAAAACATCTCTTTATTTTAAAAAATTATCTATTTCATCAACCTTTTTTCTAGCAATATGCCTAGTGACTATTCTAGAAGCGCAGGTCATTGAAGATGTCATTGTTACTGCTGAAAAAAGAAGTGAAAGTCTGCAAGATATCTCTCAATCAGTAACAGCCTTAACTGAGGAAGAATTAGAAACAAAGAATATTACTGATTTTGTTGGCTTAAGCGCAATAGCTCCTGGTGTAACAGTTGCTAAGAATGAGGGCTACAAGACTATAATTTCAATACGAGGAGTTGGTGATGAGACAAACCAAAACGCAATAGCTGCACCTTCTGTAGCACTTCATATGGATGGTATTTTTATTGCCTCAAAATTTGCATTAAGGACTGATTTCATTGATTTAGAAAGAATCGAAGTGCTGAGAGGGCCACAAGGAACCTTATTTGGCCAAAATTCTACTGGTGGAACTATTAACGTAATTAGTCAAAAACCATCTTTTGATGGAACTAAAGGAAAGGTTGATATTTCCTTGGGTAATTATGGATTAGTTAAAATGAGAGGAGCTATAAATATCTCTCTATCTGAAAAAATTGCAACAAGAATGTCATTAGTTTCAACAGAAAGAGATGGCTTCAGTAAAAATATTATAAATGGACAGGATTTAGATGATGCTGACCATGTTAGTTTTAGATCAGATTGGTTTTTTGATATTTCCAATACAGCATCGTTAAGAGTCTTTGGTCAGTATTTTGATGCAGATAATAATGGAGCAGCAATGAAGGGTTTAGATGACTCTACATCAAATCCAAGAAGATTAGCTCAAGATTCCGCATCTGACTATAAACTTTCATCAGAAGTTATAGCCGCAATATTAAATGTTGAACTAGGCTTTGCCGATTTAAAAATACTTGCTAGCACTCAAGAAGACGATATTTATGTAAGCAGAGACAATGACAGGCATAACTTTGGAGATGTTCATGCATCTGGTCCTTTAACTGGAATACCTTATATTGCAGCAGAATACAGGCCTGAGACATCAGTTGTTGAAACCACAACCCTTGAAGTTAATTTAATCTCAAATGAACCAATTAATGAAAAAATTGATTGGATAATTGGAGCATTATATTTTGATCATGAGATTGCAAACTCGATATACGAAGTTAAAGATGTGAACAATATTAAGCAAGTTGATTTAATGGATGGTGCATTTACGCCATATGTACATGATCCAATTTGTGCAACTAATCCATTTGCTGGAGTATGTTTTGCTGCGTTTAACGCTGAATTAGGGTTTGTATCAGAGGCTTACCCTACCAGAGAGTCCTTATCAGTATATGGTCAGGCTACTTATAATGTTCAAGATAATATGAGATATATTTTTGGTATGAGATATACAGAAGATTCTTTTTCTAGTGATGTAACAAACTTTTTTGGACTACAAAAATATTTAATTGAAGATGAGATTGATGAGAAGACAGGGAAATTTGCTGTTGAATATGATGTTGATGGCGATACGATGATTTATGCATCTTATACAAAAGGCTTTAAACCTGGCGGAAGCAACTTAACCTTTGGTTTTCCAGTAGATGATGAGCAGAATTTTGGAGCACAGCCAGCTCCGCAATTAATTTATCCATTGTTTAAAAGTGAAATTATTGATGCTTTTGAGCTTGGACTAAAGACTGACTTAATGGATGGCAGAATGAGGGCTAATGTTTCTGCATTCATGTATGACTATGAGAACTTACAATTTCAGTCAACTGATCCAGATGTGTATAGAGGTGGTGTTGCAAATATACCTGAATCCGAAATGAGTGGTGTTGAACTAGAATTAATAGGAATTTTATCTGAAACATTATCAATGGATCTAAGAATTTCTACTCTTGATACTGAAATAACCTCGGATTATGAAGCTTTAGATAACATCAAGTCTGAACTTTATTTCTTTGGTGAGGAACCTCAAAGATATGCTTTAAGAGAAAATATAAAAGGTAATCAGTTAGCAAAAAGTCCTGAATTTACTGCTAACTTTGGACTTAAGTATGATGGAGAGCTAAAATCTGGAACTCCAATAAGAGCCACAGCTGAGTTGATTCATAGAGATGACTTTCAGCAGAGAGTATTTAATAGTCCTTTTGTTGATAAAGTAGATTCATATACAGTTCTTAACTTTACAACTAGCTTAGAGCTAAATGATAGTTCAGGAGTTGATTTTATGATCTTAAATGCAACAGACAAAGATGGGATGAATTCAGCAATGACAGATGTCTTTGGTGTTGCAGGTACTGGCATTGAGTTAATAGCACCAAGACAATTTATTGTTAGATTTAGAAAAAGTTACTAGTCTATATTAAGTAATATAAGAGTAAATATTGTTATCAGTCATTTACTCGTATAGCATTTACAAATGAAAAAAACTTTTATACAAGCCGATCAACTGCTAGAAGATTCTTTTAAGTTAGCTTGGAATATTTTTGAAAGTGGCTTTCGTCCAAATTATATCGTTGGTGTATGGAGAGGTGGAGCCCCAATAGGTATCGCTGTTCAAGAATTTTTAGAAGTATTGGGAGTTTCTTCTGATCATATCGCCATAAGAACATCTCATTATTCAGGCATAGAACAGCATAATGCAAATGTAAAAGTTTATGGATTGAATTATGTAATAAGACAACTTGAATCTGAGGATTCTTTATTAATTGTGGATGATGTTCATG
>Ga0206131_10003432_pt1 | contig 18243 bp, 10 predicted proteins | sample Helgoland_Spring_FD_148636 | JGI IMG/M metagenome (GOLD analysis project Ga0206131, IMG submission 148636) | Pelagic subsurface seawater microbial communities from Kabeltonne, Helgoland, North Sea - Helgoland_Spring_Bloom_20160517_1 | ecosystem: Environmental > Aquatic > Marine > Epipelagic ...
CCGTAGCGGTGTGCTCTGCGTGCGTTTTCCCGGGCGCATGCGCGCCTGCGTGTTGGGCTCTGCGTGCATGTCAGGTGCTGGCACGCCTGCCTGCGCCAGCGCTTGGTTTGCCTGCGCCAACGCCCGCTTGCGCGCCTTCTGCTCCTGGCGTAGTGCCTGCTCGCGCCCGCGCGCCGCGGCGGCCATCGCCGCATTGTCCGCGTCGATGCGCTGCTGTTCCTCGAGCGTCCGGCCCTTGACGACCTTCGGCCTCGGCATGCAGCGCTGGCTCGCGCCCGCCGCCTTGAGGTCCGGCTCCGGCACGCCGAGCCCGCGGAGCGCCTGTTTGGACGTGGACTTGTGCGCCCGCCCCGCGCGCTTGTACGTGTGCATTCTTGCCGGCGCTACTCACAGTCCGCCGAGTAGCAGATAATGCACCATTTCAGTCTGTGCAGCCTGTCTGTTTTTTCGAGAGTGAACAAAAAGGGCTCGGGCTGGCCTGTACATGTGCGGTAGAGAAATCTGTGCGCACACTCCGCACAAGATACGAGTAATCGCACTCATATAAACCGTTTTTCCCGGACCTGCAGCAAAAATGCGTGTTTTGCTGCAGGTGTTCGGAGGTCTGGGAACACCCAGATCGCGATGTTTCAGGTAATTGAGTCGTAACAGGTACTACTTAAAAGTGCACTGTAAAAAATCAAGGAGAATAGTCTAGTTTAGGGCGATTCAAATGCGATTACTCGCATCTTGTGCGGTTGCGCCTTGGGTGCACATGAGGACAATGCACCGCCTTCGTGCCAGTGCAAACCTCCCAAGCCTGAATTGCCACAGGTGCGCCCGTGCTCGTTCGCCCGCACATTTCTGTACATACAATTTCGCAGTGCGTCAGCCCGCGCGCCGGTGCATTTTTGGTAACCGTACTGGCCGTAACCAGGGCGGAAAATCAGACTGGCCAGGTTCCCTCCATGAAACCTGGCATGAACACCTTTTCTGGGAACGGAAACGATTTTGTAGGAAGATTACTGCACGAGGCAGGGGTTTCGCGTAGGACCTTTCCGCATTTCCCCAAACCCAAACGGCCAGTACGGGGTATATAAGCACGGTAGACACCACACCACCCTTTTCGTGCGTGCCAATTCCGCCAAGAACGACCGACGCCATCTTCAAGACCAGGATTTGAAGCTGATGCAGACCCCCGGCCACCGCGCTGGCACCCACTGCGCGAATGCAGATCAATCTCTGGACTCCAGCGACATCATGGCACTGGTGGTGAAGGAAATGGATCTGAACACCGCCAAGAACGCGCGCGCCGTGTGCAGGTCGTGGCGCAGGTTTGTTAAGGAGGCCAAACTCGAGCCGCTCGAGGCGGGTTGCAGTGAGCAGCAGAGGAAGCTTGGGCTTGAGAACCAACAGCGCCTGGAAAAGGCGCTTGCCCTGGAAAATCAAGTCTACACTGCCGAGTTTATGGCCAAAATCGCTCAGCACCTCACCCAGCAACAGGAGATCACGGCGGAGATGCGTCGTACTTTGGTGAACTGGCTCATCGAGATACACTTCAAGTTCGAGTGTCACAGGCATCTTTCGCTGTACCTTAGCGTCAAACTAGTGGACCTTTTCTTGGCCAACAATGAGGTCACGTCGAGAAGGTTTCAAAATGTGGGTGTGTCAGCTTTCAGGCTTGCGTGCATGCGCGAGGAAAAATTCTACCCGAACATATTTGACTTCTCCTATATTACCAACCACTCCTCCTCGCAAGAGCAAATCATTGGAATGCAGGATAAGATTTTTGGACAGTTCAAAGACAACTTGGAGCACCCGAATCCCGCGACTTACCTAGACCGCTTTTTGAAGGCAGCAAAGCTCAACTTTACCAAAAGTAGCGATAACGCATACTCGAAAGACAACTCCATAGCGCTGTACTTTATCGACACAGCTATGCTCGATGCGACCCTTGTCACAACTTGCCCCTCACTGATCGCCGCCGCAGCCATTATGTGCACGCTGCGCGTGCTTGGCCGGAGCGACTGGAACAAGCACCTCGATTACTACACGACGTACAGGCGCGAGACGGTGGCAAAGCTGGCCGATGAGCTGATAGCCAACGGGCGTGCGTCTACCCCGTCCGCCATAAAGCACAAGTACACTTCGCAGCGCCTCGGCGGCAAAGGCGATCAAGTGGGCGCGGACGGCAAGAGTCTTGACAACGGCTGCTTGCATGTGCTGGCTGACTACTATGGGCGATTGTAAGCAATAAACACTCACAAACGTTTCATGTGCCGACTCACACCTCGCATATGCATGCTATCTGTTTAGGCAACTCGCGCTTTTTGCACATACACCGTAGCGACGCCGCGGAACTCTGCGCTGCATGCGCGCTCGTTTGCCCGCACGTGTGTGGATATGCGATTCGGGGGCGCGTGAGCTTGCGTGTGTACAGAATTTATCGGCACGGTATATATGCGTGCTGCGGACACGATGCCACTAGGTTCCAGTGCGTGCCACGCTCTGTTCTTTAATACTCCGCGCCACCAAATCAGTGCCACGCCCAAATAGCCCGTCTCTGGGAAATATTTAGATATTTCAGAGCAAGTTCAAGTGACACGATGGTGCGCTGCAGACCGGACCGCGGATACTTAATTGGCAATTCTGTTATGATTCTGAGTGGGCCCTTTACAGGCCGCTCCGGCAAGCTGCACTGCCGCACTGTTGCACGCCCGGACGTACCGCATAACATCTGGAAGGTTGTGGTTGATGAAGATACCATCACTGTGAGCCAAGACTGTCTAAGCCTTCTTCAGGACACCCCGGCAGAAGTCGAGAAAAAGCATGCGCCTGAGGAGAAAATACGCAAAAAAAAGATGCGAGTGTTGTGGCGCAAGGCCAATTAGGCCGACTGCTTGCGTGTGCTTTTTTGTTCACAATAAAAAACAAAAAGATAAAACACATTTATTGTGTGATCTGTTTGTGGTGTAATCAACGATTATTGTCTTCTCTTTGGTTGCACACCTCAATTAGCTCTCAATATTGCGTGTTTTTGGCTGGGTGTTCAGCATATAACGAGATCACCCTGCAAGACCTTGCTGCGGGAAGTGCGGTATACTGTTGACGTGTGTGCATATGCAATAAACATGTGATTATATCGGAGCTGGGCTTATAGCATGGCGTCTGTGCAAGCGCGCGTTCGTGGTCGTGGGTGTGCATGCGTGCGTGGTGAGCCGCGCGCGCTAAAAACAAAAGTTATAAAAAGCGGGGGCGCGCGTCGGCGCGATGGCCCCGCGTGGCCGGCGGCGCACAATGAATCCAGAGCGCCGTGCCCTGCTGTGTGCGTTTGTGGTACTACTGCTGCTATACGCAGGCTATTCCGTTTGGAGGGTTGGTACATGGTCGGAAATCGAGAGAAAGCCATTGAAAAATGCACTTGCACGTAATCCCGGCACTTCATCGCTACCGTCTGTCAAAAGGCGTGCAAGTTTTACGCACGATTTGGCTATACTAATTTTAACTTGCAATCGACAACTGTCATTAGAGGCATTGTTAAGCACTTTGGCAAACGCAGATGGTATTAGCTCAAAAGCGGTGTATGTATCTTTCGACTGCAACCCGGGGCCATTGCTTAATTTAACGCTGTGGTCTGATCGTGGTCTTGCTATTCAACGCATTGATTCGCATCAGCGTTATATTGTGGAAACCGACACAGCCAAGGCACGCAGGGACGAGCGCGTGACGCGCCACTGGTTGCACGCTGTGAATACTGTGCTACTGCAGCATGATTATGTTTTGTACTTGGAGGACGACCACCTGGTGCACCCAAGCATTTTGTATGACGCGGAAGCCCTGCTCTTGATGCAGCCCACACTGTGTCCTACGTGTTTTGCCGTACAACTCGGCTGCCATCGGGACTGCTGGGGAATGGCTTCAGCAACGACTACAGCAGCAGATGTTGCGCGTATGGAGCCGGGGAATATGGGCGTCGTGTATTACAGGAATACATGGAAGTGGTTTATGCAGTATGTGGAGGAGTACTGCTCGATCTATGGCAGCTGGGATGTCAACCTGCATCACGTGCTGTCTATACACACACAGCACCAGCACGCGCTGACGTTTTTAAAATCCCGGGTGGTGCATAATTCTGCCTGTGGTTCCGACCGAAACACCGTGGGGCGCGCTGGGTGTGATGATGTGGTGCTGCAGCAGGATCGGATGCGTTTGGTCACACAAAATATGTCTATGTATCCAATACTGTCGGACCATGGCATTGCAAACATGCCTGGTATGACGATTCAGAGCACGCGTTCCATAAGGGCCGACACCAATACCAAGAACAGATGCATTGAGAGCACACGATTAGCCAGGGCGATTGTGGAGAAACCTACGGCATACAATCTACAAATCCTAATTCCATTTTCCCGTATCCGCGTGCGTATGCTGTGCTTTTTGCTGGACAGCTTGGAGGCATTTCAGCACAAAAATCATGCCTCGTTCAATTTCAAAGTTTTTTTAGTACGGACGGGGCCTGCTACACACGAAACGGATCTGTTCTGGAATGATACCACATCCCCACAAGCTATGTTGGAAAAATGTCAAGGAGTAAACACAAACAACAAAACAACAACTCAAAGCACATTCAATCTCCTCCTCACTGTTATCTCTACACTACCAAATCAAACGCCATTTCCAGTTGCGTTGCAACACACGACACCCACTGCAACACAGCATGCAGAGCCAGACCGCATGCGTCAGACGTGGGACTATATTCAGATCCTGCGGTATGCATTTACGCGTCGTGCAGACGCAGAGTACACACTGGTCTTGGAGGACGATGTCGAATTGTGTCCTGACTTTTTTGACACATTATATCGAGTGCTCCAGCGCCCAAACGAGGACCTGCCAGTGTTTGTTGGTGGGTTTGGCGCCAGTACATTGGGTTATCCGACCGTGGCGACGGCAGGGCTGGCGCGCTTTTTGGAAAGGCGAATACGCGATAGCAATCTTGATGTGCTGATTAGTAAGGGATTCGACGCAAAGTCAAAGTGGTTTGCGCCAGTGGGGTACGAATCGAGTGCTGAAGAGCCTGCATTGGATATTTGGATGCCAGCGCGGTCCTGTGTGTACAAGCCGAGTGTTTTTCTCGTGTTGCATCGCGGTGGCCGAGAAAGTAATTTTGACGTGGCACATACGGAAAATGAAAAGATAATGTGTGGATATGCGGACGAACCGCGATTTTTTGTGCATGAATTTCAAGAAAGAGCTACAGAGCAGGGGTTTCATCGATCTTGTAATTAAATGTTCAAAACAACAAGTCGAAAACTAGCCGAGGTCCGGAGCATCATCCTAGAAGATTATGTCCGTGCCACCAAGAAATCTCAAGTTATGCCCTGTTTACTCATAGGGTGAGTGTGTGAAAATCGAAAAATCTACGAGATCGACCATTTTATTCACAGCGCGGGTGCGTATGGGCGCACTTGAACCGAAAAAAATTCGTTATGTGATCCACGCATCAATTTTTGTGCACGTGTTTAGGTTTTGCGTTTATTTTTCCGCAATGTGCATATCTACGTGATCATGCAATGGAATTACGTGAGTTGCCTGAAGTAATAATTTGGTGGAGTTTGGTAAATAAATGCGTATTCGTCGGTCTTGTCTCTGATTTTGAATGTCTACAGAGCCATCGAAATTTGTCGAAGACTGAAATAGGCTTAAACATGCACAACACAGCAAACTACACAGCAAAGACATAAGTCTAATTGTATTTATTTTGTTTAGCGCCATACAATGCCATTTCAAAGATAACATCATGCATATGCCACAAGCTATATAGGTCTTTTGCGCGCCAAATTTGGTGTATGACTCAGTCCATATAGCATAACCAGAAGAACTTCCAAGAGTAAACCAGCATATATTGAACATGCACTGAAACGATGTTATCATGTCCGGATCAATACGGTCCAGGATAACTTCCATGATACCCGCCCATATGCATGCATATGAAAATGCGCGAAGAGAACACAAAATAAAACATAAGTAAATCGTTTCTGGCGATAAGAGAGAATGCATCAGTAAAAATAAAACAGATGAGTATACACCCGAGAATATCAACATTTCCGCTCCAATCTTTGAAACGACATATTTCGTATTATAGTACACAGGAAGACCACCAATTGTAGTAAAGATAGCAGTTGCACCAACGGAAGAATGGCTAAACCCAAATTCTTGTTTAAGTTGAAAGATTGTTATTGTTTCTATAACAATAAAACACGACCCCCATATTATCGTAGACACAATCAATGTCAAGATTTGTTTATCGCCAAAGACTAATAATTTAAGCTTTGACAGCAATGACGAGTCTACTACAGAGTCAATTTTTTGATGGCGAACTAACGGGGACGCGAAAGATAGAATACCAATTAATACGACAGCTATCAACTTGGGAACTATGGTTAATGGAAGCATTATTGTACCACCCAGTAAGTCCATCATAATACCGCTTATTAGGGCTGCAAGTGACCATGCAAGTAAATGTATAAATTGCTGCATCGAGTATACTAATCCATGTTTTTGTACAGTCCTTGCCACAAGAGATTCAGTGAGTGACGAAAATGCACTTAATGAAGACAGGATGCTTTTCATTACAGTGAGCATGAATATATCCTTTACCAAGACACAAGAATTAATACTAAGATACACTGGAATAGACAAAATAAGTGCGAGCATAATTATAATATGCGACGTTTTGTCTTTAGGTAGTAATATGCAGAAAAATCCAGAGTCTTCAAGGAAAGGTATCAGTATTTGAAAGAATGTTTTGAAAATAAGACTTTTTGATTTGATCATTCCAATTTCTGCAGGTGAAAATCCGTGATCAAGTAAAAATAAAGCAAAATAGCGACTCCATACTGCTTTACTAAAGTCAGAGCATAAAGTAATTGCACGAAGAGTCATAGAAACTAGAAACAAATTAGTCATGTATTGTGTATTATTTCCCATAATTATCAATCATATATGTAGTGTGGTGTTTGTTTTAATAAATCATGCTCTATCTCTTTTGAACGACCATTACACCATGAATGGTTCTATAATATTTTGCCAAACTTGCAAAATTTTCACATCGTGTAAAGCCAAAAAATCACGTTCATACAATGCTTCATATGTTGCATTTAACGTTTTCAATTTAGCTGATTGCAATAAATCAACCAAAACTTTTGCTTTTTCATACAATGGCTTCTCGGCAGCAAAGTCATTTTTGTTTTGATGTGCATTTCTTATTTGCGTAATTTGTGGGAAAACAAACAGCGTACGAATATCTTCGTGATGGAACATGCTTTGCGCGATGTAACTTCTCCAAATATCACTAACCCTGCCATGAACAGTGACCGGAAGCAACAGAAATTTAAAAGCACATTTGAACCAAAGTGTAGCCTGTGCATTAAAAGGCGTAAATGAAGATTTTGGAACCAAGAATGGTAGTGCATTTGAATTGGTGAAATTGAATGGAACTTCTCTCGTAAACCTATACACGGCATCTACATCCGGTTGGACAAGAGCAAGACTTTGAATCACACCAACCTTTTTCTTGTCTATTTGTGTTTTCAAAGTTTGTGCAACTTCGTTCTTTATGTCATCAAAAGGCAACCCCCGAGGCCAACTCCTTGTTTCATTTGTTCCAAAATACGGATATGGATTTACCGTTTGTTGACTTCCTACTGGCTCCATTACTATTTCTGGAATTTCAATTGATGGAATTCCGATATTGTCATCGTCAAAATCCCAAATTGCTTCTGCTCCCCTGGTGATTGCAAAAAGATATCCAATGTTTTTACGGCCAAAGTGATTCCATGGTAACATTGAAGAAAATAGTGGAAAAATCAATTCTTGCTCTTTGATATCCAGAACATAAACATTCTTCATTTTGTCCATGTCATCCCAGCTTTCTGGTGTCGATTTTTTGTCCAAAACTACAACTAAACAAAAATCAGCACATGAGGCTATCATTTTGACTGCGGGACTTGGTTCAAATATTGTGGTGACAACTGCCCAGACAATACATTTTTGTTTATCTTTTTGCATTGTAAGGTCATTTTTTCCGTGTATTTCTACTGTTTCCATACTTGAACTGTCAAATTTTCTTACAATCTCCCCAGAAAATGACTTTCCAGAAGTACCGAAGGTGTCAGACGCAAAAGGTGGTGATAGATTACTACTTTTTGTTTTTTTCAAAACAGAATATACCCCAACATATTGGTGTTTGTCCGTGGACAATAGTTCATCTTCCGTAAAATCGTCAGAAGATAACTCAAGTAAGTATCCTATTGTGGTGAGTGAGTTTCCCATTGGCTCATTTGAGATGACTGTAAGACCCGCAGCTTTTGCCAAATTTTCAACACCTGTTTTAGTAAACCGATGCACATCATGTCCATGCACTGGATTTGAAATAAATGGCACTGAAAACAAAATTATTCCATTAACACGTAGTAGGCTTGCAAGGCCTATCATGGCCTGCAACGGGTAGTCAATATGCTCGAAAACTTGGGCGCATACAATGATATCAAATCCCATTTTCAACTCATGTAATTGGGATTTCTCTTTCAGAGTCTCAAATGGAGATTCTAGATTAGCATGCAGATCTGCGCGTGGATCTGAAAGATCCAAAGACAGAGAGTCATCTGAACAGGAGTGAATCATTTTACCCGATCGTTGCTTCCATGCCCTTTCTTTATTGTCTTTTACAAAGTGTCCATCTCCGATTTCTAGGCACCGCGCCTGACGCATGCCCGTTTTCTGTATGTCATTGTCCATTTGTTCTAGCCATCGGTGGAGGTAGTATCTTCCGATCGGATGTCCACGTTTTGAACCCCAGTTGGGCTCCGTGTGAAAATCCTGTTTTGTTTCGACGTCAAGTGGATACATCTTTGATTTGTATAGAAATCGGAATAGGCGATAAAATGCACTCTGTTCTTCACTTCCAAATTTTTTGACGTTGACCCCCATCCAAGTGTTGTCATTCATCTTGAGTCCATTCTCAAGAGTTGATAATAGCTTACGCGTCTCACTCATGTGATGATGGTTTTCTGTAGCAGGTGCGTCGAAGACTAAGTCAAATTCCTTAATCAATGAATTACTGGGGGTCTTTGACGCAAGTCTCCATTTTTTCTGCAGCATCCATCTTTCAATGACGTCACATTGAGTTACATTGACATAAAGAAGAAGTTGGATCTGGTTGCCGACATCTTGACATTCTAATTTTATGCGTCTTATTTTGTACAATTCCGAACCTATTGACTTCAAAACTTCAAAATCATATCCTTGTGCATCAATCTTGAGATACTTCACGCTTGGCAACTGTGAAATAATATCCTGTAGTGGGACAGTAGAAATTTGTGTCGGGACTCCTTTTTTCTGGCAATGAACAATCGCTTTCTTGCCATTGTGTAATGGCGAAACAAAGTCTTTGTTTCGCTGCTGTAATGAATTACAGTGTGCGCCCTCCACATTAGTGTAAAAATCCACAATCCCGTGCCTGGGTCCGATTGCTGCGTTGAACATTTTGAGACGAGGATGAGAAAATGACGACACATGTGAATGAAATGTGAGTGGTGTCGGCTCAAATCCAACGACAAATGAATCTGCATTTTCTAGTATCACGTCCTTAAATTCTGTCATAAAGTGAGTACCGACGTCAATATAAATGTCAGTTATTTTTGGCTCAATTATCACTTTAAATTTATTCATAGAGTCTGAAGCCGATATACACTTTGGGTGTATTGATATCGGCTTATATGTTTTCGTGCCATGTCTATTCCATAGGTTTGTCATTGCGTTAGGGTGTGCTTTATGAAATGAAATGTAATGATCACAGAAATCATCCACATCGACTTGCGCTGGAAGTTCTCGCGTATAGCCCCCCTGTCCGCGAAAAAATCGAGAATTATCTATTACGTACGTTACATTTTGCCATCGAAGCCACTTCATCAAGGTTTCGTCCATCAAATTAAATACTGGCAGTGTCGCTCCGTGATTGCTCTCATCAAACACCTTCCGAAGAACGTCATATCCGACAATAAATGCCATTTCATCTGGCCTCCAATTGTTATCTGCATTTTTATTGCCACTGAATACAGAACAGAATTCATTTGCGACGTCTCCCCATGGACCTTGCTGGTTGTAATCTTCATTCATTGACATGCGAGGTCCAAACCACCAACCCCAAACAAAGTTCCGAGAAATTACCATAACTGTCTTCAAGTCGTGTAAAAGATGGTCCATGCACATGTAATTGTCGTCGTCAATTCGCATCATTGCATCAAACTTGTAATTCGACAACGCCCATTCTGTCAATTTTTTGAATTTTTCACCGAATCCAATGGCCTGACCTTGTTGTGACGTGTCCAAAAATAGCATGTCTGAATACGTTTCATTCTCTTTCAGATCACCACTACTTGCCCGATCCAGTACAAACGAAAAAAATGAGTGTTCAGGAATTGATTTTTTCCATGTGTTGCGAATCGCCATTCTTCTGTCGAATCCCGCAACGCCGTCTTTCTTTCTGTTTGAATGTGAAAGAACAAATACCAAGACGTGCACGCTTTTTTTGTCTGTGGTGGCCTCACGATGACCTTCTGTACTCGATACTGTCTTTATCATGTTTTTCTGATTTCCCCCTTTATCAACTACACCCAGGAAATTTTGGATTTTTTGTACGTCTATTTCGTCTTTCCCGACTTCACCGCGTTTGGCTTTATACAACATTAACTGTTGCAGTGATACATACTTGAGACCATAACAAAACCCGTAATATTGTGGATTTGTGAACAATTCGTCGACTGACAACCCCATAAGATGCTCAGCACCCCACGCTCGCCCATTATTTTTAAGTCTATTATGCTCAAATTCATGTACTTGTATATTCATTCCGTGTTTGTTTCCTAGAATTTTAGGATCAATTACGCCTTGGAATAGAACGTCTACATCTGTCCGCTCGCGGAGTCCGAAAAACGACATAACTGCTCCTGAATCAACCATGATATCATCAGGAAGCAAAAATACACCGGGGTTCACAGATTTCAGTGCGAGTCTTCTTGCAATTTCCGCTGCGACATGCAGACAGTCGTCTTTTCCACCGCTGTTCATCAAGAGAACTGAATTTTTATTCAAGACAGCTCGAGCTAAAACCACAGTTTCTGCGTGGTAATCTGGAATGTGCATAGCAGATTTGGGATTCGTCAAGTCAAAGTATGATCGAATTTTTTGTTTGCACGACTTCAAATGATGTTCTGATTTCGGTGCAGCGAAAAGAACTAGAGTTTCAAGTTTTGTTTGTTCATCATCAAAGACAGACTGTAATTGTTCAATTTTTGACATTAACCATTTCTGTTGGCCATAAGAATGCGTTGCTAACATCGAGATACCATGCCTGTTTAAAAAAATAGATTTTTCGTATATTACAGGCCCACAAAGCTCGTCCACCTTTTTCCTAGCGTTAAATATTTTGTCTTTGTCCCTTACCGCTTCTGGCCAGAACAAAACTGTAGTCACATTTTTCACGTGCGAGGTCCATTGAAGCATAGCAAAATCTGTGTAATGTGCCTCCATACCACTATTTAAAAAAAAATCACGTCCCCAGTGGTACATTTGTGTTGAAAATATGCGCTGTATCGGTATTTTTTCGACTTTAAGTGCAATTGCAGTTGCGATTCGATGCGCGCCATTCAGTGCAAAATTTGAAACTGTAACCGGCGGCGCGGATTCTGTATAGTCGAACCCATTTACAGAAATAGACTCAAATAGTTCCTTAAAGGATTTATCAAAATCAGCATTCGTTTGTTTTTTTTGACATGGCTTTGTTGCATCAAACCAATTTTTTTCTCCAATAAATGTACATGGCTCCCTAAAATTATTCCAGACTTGTAAGTGTCTCATGTACATTTTCTGTACAAAGGGAGGAATAAATTCTTTTTTCAAAAATAACGCATATGCAGTTTTGACAATGACGTCAAAACGATTCTTCACGTCTAGACTCGATGTATTTACGATCTCAATGTTCCACTTCCTCACATACTTTGCGTCTAGTTTATTCATATCCCGAAGAATCTGGGGTTTTTTGGACTGAAAACACGTCAGCATCTTGTCTGGTGAAATGTCATGACCAATCACGAGGTAGTTTTGATTATGACAGTCTCCGTTGCTCACAAACAATCCTGTAACATCTTTCCAAATCACTGGCAATTTCATCTCCGAAATCCAAATGCCCAAACTGACGTCCTCGCCTTGGTATTCAAAGCCGTCATATAGATAGACACGTTCAGCCACCTTCCTGCTAACAACGTGACCCTCCGCACCGTTTGCAAATGTTGGATATGTATTGGCCGAATAGCCAGCTTCTGCCCACTTACCCGATTTAGGCACCGGTGCTCGTTGTCGCATACTTCCGATAACATACATCTGTATCGTATCAATTTGACTCAAAAGCGATTCCAAGGGCCCTATGCGAACAGCTGAATCATCGTCAATCTTCAAAAACCATTGAGCTTGCGTGTTCTTGATACTCCATTCATATGCAAGTTTCAACTTTTTTGGCAATGCCCTGTAGAAGTCTTTCATAGGAAGCATAACCATATCGGGATGTGCTTCATTTTCTTGTTCTAGACGCGTTTGCTCGTCTTGTAATGCTTTTCGGTACTCAGATATTTGTGTTGGATCAGCCCTTTCTCTCGGCATACACGACCAAGGGGTTGTACGTGCTTGGTGTGGAATTTCACAAGCACTATCACCAACAAAAAAGGCTGCATTTTCAATATTCTTCTTCCAGCTATACCGAATCGCAGACCGACGTTCAAACCCACCTCGTTGACTCATGCACATGACAAAGAGTAATGTCGGACTTTTGTGTTCAATTATTTGATATTGTTTTATTGTAGCGTGTTTTATCGTTGGTTTTATATTGCTTTTAACTGTACTTGAAGTATCATTTTGCCCTTTCAATTGCAATTGTTGATTGAAATGTAAGATACTAGTATTTAGAAGCTGCACTTGTGTCGAGGCATCGTTGGCAACCATTGTATATGCACTCGGTGGTGCCATGGTCTGTTGTATAATTGGATTGGTTGTTTGATTTTTACGACCACCATTAGTATCGATGAAAGGCAGTAATATTCTGCTCAGTGAAACACAGCACAAACAAATAAAAACTACAGCCGCACACGTCTTGTGCTGGAACTGCATATTTGAAACAAATTTGCCACGTATTCGAAATATATAGATTTTTTTTGGCAGGAATTTAAAGCACGACACAGTTTTTTGTGTTCGTGCTAAACATTGCACCGTCAGCGGTGTTCCGGTCCGTGTACCTTTCCCCGCCGGCGCCAGCCCGGGCGCTGCATCACGACCTCGAGCTCCGCGCCGCCCGGGAGCGCGCGCGCGTGCGCGACGTCGGCCACCTCGCACCGTTCGCGGTCCCACGCGCGGTACACGAGCACGACGGCGCCCGACCCGCGCGGGCGCAGCACAAGCCGGAGCCCCCGCGCCCGCGGCGGGAGCAGCCGACGCGCACACGTCATGCCGGCACGCGCGGAAGAACATGGATATACGCCGCGCGGGCGCGCGGGTGGGTTTCAGCTTGCGTGGTGCGCACGCGCGCATGACCCTGCATTCGAGACTTGCACGCGCGTTTATTACAGCACATGTGCAATAGACTCGACTGTACTACATGCTGTGTCGTTCCGACTGCCGGGTATGTGCAATCATACGGGTTTAGGGTGATTCTGTCTAAAGTGGACCAAAGGAGACTCGGAAAAGAAAATCCCGCACTTTGTACAATACACTTTGGTGCTGCTTTTCTCCCTGTTGCCAGCACAGCCAGCTGCAGCAGCTGTGTACATGTTAGCACGCCATTTCTCGTTAAAATATTGCAGTTGCGCGCGCTCGCGCTGACGTTTCTTGTCCTTTTCTGTCAACACGCGCACCGGAGTTACTGCCAACGCCGGTTTCGTGCGCTTGGTGCTCAAGCTGTTTGCAGCACGCCGCTGGCTGGCACGGGATTTTGGCAGAGGCATGGCTTGTTCCAAGTACCCAATAGGCTGATAGTACGTATATACCCGCGCGCTATATATGCGCACGGGCGCGCGCGGCGACGCATGCACGCCCCTCTTGCGCAGCCGCCGGCGTGCGCGTGCTCCTGCGCGTGCTGGTGCTCGCAGATATTTCCGTACAAGAACACGGAAACGATCGCCTGGCAACTGGCACACGACATGCGTGCATATGCACACAAAGAAACGGCAAACACCCCAGGGGTGCCACTGCTGCGATTCGAGGGTTCCCTGCATCCGGCGCACCAGAGTGTCACCAACGTCTCCGAGCAGTTGTGGCGCTGGTACGACCAGAGTGCGTTGATGTGTCGCAAAGCGCTGCCGGCGCAGATCAAGGCGTACAAGGCGTGCGAGTGCGGCAGGCAGCCAAAGATGCCGCATGTTTTTTCAGAGTATGAAAGCGTACAGACACACGCTGCGCACGCACAGGCCTGCGCACAGCCGGCGCACCGTTGCGCCGCCGCGGCGTGCCACCGGGCCTCGGCGCAGATCCGGCACGCGTCGGCATCCGCAGCGCCTATATGCGTCGCGCCAGGGCCGCCCGCGTGCCACCGGGCCCCGGCGCAGGCGCTAACATCCGAGCACGCATTGTTCCAATATCGCGGCTACAAGCCTTATCAACTAAAGCTACACTGGCCAGTGCGATCAGATGACAGTGCCTGGCGCCATGTACTCACATTTTTTCACGAAGATAAAGACTTGGACACGTACACGTATGCCTGGTGGCTCCGCTTCCATATCCTGTGGGAAACAGCATGGGAAAGTGCAGGTCACCGTGGGCACTCCGTCGATGTTAAGAGACTGGAAGAAGCAATCGTGAATGAAGAAATACCGGGAGGTACAGTTGGGTCTGTATTAAGACGTTGCGACGAGTTTGAAATAGTTGATCCTGATTGGAGTTTGAATAATATTGTTAAGCATGAAGACTTTATCATCTTCTTTGGGATGCAAGTGTATGCTGAAGAACAATCGGGCGACCAGGAAAATGACGGCACAAATCCATGGACTCATCTTTTCTATGTTTTACTGTTGTCATGCAAAAACCGACTTGGCAGAGAGGAACTACGGCAAATACACATAAAAAACATTGAAGATGACATTTCGCCTGAGTTTAGGCAGCGTGTAGCCACGGGCATGCAGAGACTGGCTGCTGCTGATGCTGAGCGTAGAGCTCATGTAGATGTCTCCGATTTATGGAGGTTACTGCAACCTGATGCTCCTGTGCACGCCAATCCCAACCCACACGCGCACAACCCGTAGCCGCCGCGCTGCCGTAGGAAGCGCACGTGCAAACGCGCAGACTTTGCGGCGAAAGGCTTGAAAACGCGTGATATGATACTGCTTTATTCAAAGTGACAGGCTTGTACGCATGCAAAAGTATGCAGGCCCTCAACTTTTTGTTCCGTGCAGGGCGGCATGTATCACGCGCGCATAGTGAGCTTTACATAGAAGTTTTTATAGAAATCTTCTTGCAAGGCCTCGTAATTGACGTAGTTGGAATCAAAATCACAGTCGCGTGGAAATTTCCTGAAGTACAACGCAATTTGTTCGCAGGAAAGTTGCGTAACGCGGTGACACTCTTGTACCACGCGATCGTAGTCTGCATTGCCAGGCTTGATTGCATAGGACACCAACTGCATCACATACGAGCAGTAGCCCCGCTGCACGATCGCGCTTCGCGTACGCTCATCTTTATAGGTCTTGAGATATGGTTCGCATAAACGAGTCCAAGCATGAATCAGCGTACAAGCGTCGGTTTCATGCGTCAGGCTCAACTCTTTTTTCACAAAGTGCACAAAGCGTTGCTTTGCCCCAAACGCATCCGTGCCTCTCTTGTTAGCCTCGCACAGCATGCGCTCCAATAAAGTTTCTCCCAAAAAGTGGGCGACCTTCAATAAGTCGTCCACAAGCCTGTGGTCCAAACTTTTAAATTGCAAAAGAATACTACTAAGGAAAAGTGAAGTTGCTACCGTATGCTTCCCAGTAATGAAATGACTGTCAATTTGCTTTAGTACCGGAGTAGAAAACCGGACTTCCACTTTAAATGTCTCGTGTGCTCCAACGTTTTTTTGCATAGTGGCAAAAAGCGCAACGAAGCAAATGCTTCGTGTTGGGGCTCAAGATGCAGTCTCACAAACAACTCTACTGCGTCGCTCTTAATCGAGTAGTGCAATACATTGCTTGTATATTATATACTTACACAAGCACGTACAAAGCGCCTGGTTGGCAGCAAGTGACATACTCGACCAGTGCCACAAAACGGGGCGACACAAGCAGTTTTCAAGACACGCAAGAGCACAGAGTGTTGTCTCAAAAGTTTATTGAGTTCAAAAGGAGTACAAGCGGCCATCAGCCGCCGAACCCGTAGAGGGTGCGGCCCTGGCGCTTGAGGGCGTAGACCACGTCCATGGCGGTCACCGTCTTGCGGCGGGCGTGCTCGGTGTAGGTCACCGCGTCGCGGATCACGTTTTCGAGGAACACCTTGAGCACCGAGCGCGTCTCCTCGTAGATGAGGCCCGAGATGCGCTTGACACCGCCACGGCGAGCCAGACGGCGGATCGCGGGCTTGGTGATGCCCTGGATGTTGTCGCGCAGCACCTTGCGGTGGCGCTTGGCGCCGCCCTTGCCGAGGCCCTTGCCGCCCTTGCCGCGTCCGCTCATCCTGTGTGAGTGTCCGAGGCGCACGTACCCTTATATACCCTCAGCCCCGCGCGAGTGCGCCAGCCCCGACCGCGAGTCTGCGAGCAGCTTTCGCGCCGCTGGCGCACGCCGTGTATAAAGGCACGTGCCACACCCGCGCGGCATGACGCTGCGGCGCGCGCGCGCGCCGCTGCTCGGCTGGTTCGCGCTTGCCTGCCTGTGCTGGGGCGCCTCGTACCTCTACACGGCGCACGAGCTGCTCGGGCTTGAGCAGCTGCGGCGCGAGGCGGGGCGGCCGGTCCGGGCGCGCTTGCCAGACACGCCGGGAGAAAGCTCGGATCTTGGATTCGACGAGCAACGCCGCGAGGCGGTGCGGGCTCGGTTGCACAGCCCCCCGGTGGCGAGCCCGGACCTTGCGCTGCGAGCGATCTCTGCTGCCCATGTAGCCCAGCACAATCTATCCAGAAGCACGCATACAGCGACTGCCCGCCTCGATAGCGCGTGCGTCTCGGTTGAGCAACTGCAGCCCTTCCGCCGCGCATGCGCCGCGCAGTACCGCAAGCCCGGGCCAGACGCACTGTGCACACCGGACGCAGGCGCGCGCAACGGCTCCGCGCTGCGCTCGCCGTGGTTGCAGCCGCTCGCGCAGCCCCCCCTCGCGCTGCCGACCGAGGCGCAAGCGCGCGCGTGCCCGCCCGTGCCGCTGCCGCACGCGCCGCAGCGCTTCCGGCACGTCGAGTTCCAGTGCCTCTCGCAGAACAGCGAGGACGGCATCCTGCTCTACCTGCTCTCGGTGCTCGGCACCGGCTCGCGGCGCGCGCTCGAGATTGCGGGCGGCGTCGGCTGGGAGAACAACGTCGCCAACCTCGTGCTCAATTTCGGGTTCGACGCGCTCTTCTTCGACGGCGACGCGGGCAACATGCGCTGCGCGCGCAACTTTTTCCGCGCGCACCCTGCCACCGCCGCGCGCATCGACCGCGGCGTGTGGTGGTCGTCCGCGTTTGTCACCGTCGAAAACATCAATGACCTTGTCGCGGAGACCACCGGCTGGTCCGGGGACATTGACGTGCTCTCGGTCGACGTCGACGGCGTCGACTACTGGCTGCTCGAGGCGCTGCGCGTCGTGCGCCCGCGCATCGTCGTCGTCGAGGTGCAGGAGCTGTGGGGCGCGAGCGAGCGCCGCACGCGCCCGTACCGCGCGGACCACCGCTCGCCCGAGATTGCGGCCATGGGCGCGTCGCTCGCGGCCTACGAGTGGCTGCTCGAGCGCCGCGGGTACCGCCTCGTCGGCTGCATCGCGCGCGGCTTCAACGCCTTTTTCGTGCGCGAGGACGCGCGCGCGGGCGGGCTCGACGCGGTCTTCGGGCGCGCGCGCTACGACGCCGCGGGGTGCTTTGCGCACGTCGACGCCGCGTGGGGGCACGTGCTCGCGGCCCGGCGGCGCGCCGCGGGCAAGTACGACTGGGTCGACCCGGCGCAGCTCGCGGCCAAGCGCGAGTGGCTCGTGAACAGCGTGTGGTGATGCATCTGCCTGCGTCTGACT
>Ga0206131_10003435_pt1 | contig 18232 bp, 13 predicted proteins | sample Helgoland_Spring_FD_148636 | JGI IMG/M metagenome (GOLD analysis project Ga0206131, IMG submission 148636) | Pelagic subsurface seawater microbial communities from Kabeltonne, Helgoland, North Sea - Helgoland_Spring_Bloom_20160517_1 | ecosystem: Environmental > Aquatic > Marine > Epipelagic ...
TTTACAAAAAAAATCTATATTTTACTAATTTATAAAAACTTTTTAATAAAAAAAGAAAAAAAAAAGAAAAAAAAATTACAAAATACAAAAACATTTATACAACTATACACAAACTTTTTTTACATATCTATCTCTTCTATTTGTTTTTCATCATCTCCTACTTGCGTCCCTACAATTTTTACTCTATTCCAATATACTGTTCTTCTATGGTCTAATGATGTTTCATATTCATTATATTTCATCAATGCTATAAAATTTCTTTTAGAAACCATTTTATTACTATTATCATATATTGATACATCATTATTATTTTTATTCCACCATTCCATATATTCAGTATATATTGTTTTATTTAATGTTTTTGTTTCACTAACTTCTAAACATTCATCAATAAAATCCTTAATAGGATTATTTTCATCTACAAAAATATTACTTTCTTCAATAGATGTTTTAGAACGTCTTTTATCCATTGTTTTATAATTATCTATTAACATATTAATAAATGCTTGTTTATAAATATCATCTAATATTAATTCTGTTGATAAATCCTCATCAATTTTACGATGGTATGATAATGTAGGTTCATGAACGAATTTTCTTGTAAATTTTACTATTCTTAAACGATTAACAATTGCTTTGTCTATTTTATTAAATTTTGGTATATCATTACATAATATAATAGGTGTAAATTGTGGCACAAAAGTAAAAGTTCTACCGAATAATTGCCTCGCATTAATATCTTCTAAACCTGTAATACTTTTTATTTTACCAACTTGTAATAAATCATTTCCCTCGGGTTCACTACTAATTAATGCTCTTGTATAATTTTGAACTGCCATTTCTGGGGTTGCTTGTCCTGAACGCCCACTACCTTTTGTAAAATAATCGCTTGTAATCGATTTATAAAATATATTACCTAAAGCAGGTTTTATTAAACTTTCAATAAACCACGATTTACTATTTGAACCACTACCAGTAAAAATATAAAATTCTCTACCCTTATTTCTACCATATAATAAACTACTACAAATATTTTTAAGATATTGTAAATCACTTATATATTTATTATCATCTGTTTTTTCATCATCTGCTATATCTTTCATAATATTTTGTATTTTTATATATGCATTTTTATATTCTTTTGATTTTGTTTTATCTTCTGTTAAATAATCATAACCAGTTGTATTTATTATAAAATCATTGTATTCTATATTACGAAATGCTTTTTTATCTAAATCATATACACCATTTTCAAAAGGTAATTTATGAGTATTTAACATTTGACTTAATAATAAACCTAAATCATTTTTATTTATATATTTACCTTTTAACATTTCTAAAACCCCCTTAATAAAATTACTTTTACCAATATTCATTATATAAATCTTTGTAATGTTATTTTTTAACTCATTTAATTCAAAAGATTTATGTTTTAATTTTGCGAGTTTATCAGTTAGTGTTTCTTCTTCTTTAACTTCTTCTTTAACTTCTTCTTTAACTTCTTCTTTAACTTCTTCTTTTTTTATTAATACATCTACATTAACACCTGCTTTTAATAATAATGCTTTTTGTTTTTCAATCATTTTTTCTTGTGCTTTTTGTTTTTTATCTTCTTCTTTTTTTGCTTTAAATTCATTTTGGCTAATTTTTTCTAATCCTTCTAATTCTTATTTACTTCAATTAAAATCATTTTTAACAATAACTAAATATTTTTCTAATTTCTTAATAATAAAATTAATGATATGATTTTTTAAATATTCAGGACATTTAAATGATGCTTCCCAAATATTTTTATTATTAATTTTATACCACGTTCCAGTGTCTTCGTCATAAATAATACCAAATTTATGATATTTATAATAATAATTAGTAATATTATAATCATTAAAGGTTTCAATCATTGTTTTAAAATCACCATCAGTATAAAAATACTTATCAACAATTTCATTAAACTTTTTAATATTTTGTTCTTTAGCCATAAAACATAATGAACCTATTGTTTTTTTACCATTACCATCTTCAATTGTTTTTTGTGTAGTATCATAATCATATTTATCGCTTTGTTTAGCCCATAAATGAACCAATTGATGATATTCCTTATTAATACTAACACTAAAACAAACATCACGCCATACATCAAAATTATTATATTCATCTATACAATGTAAATATAAATTTACAAAATCTTTTTGTGTTGTTAATTTTGTTATTTCTGGTAATGTATGTATTTCTTCAATAGATGAGTATCCACTTTCATTTTCGCATTTTTCGCTCATATCAATAATATCATTAAATGTATTTGTAATTTTTTTTGGTGCTTTTTCTTTTTTAGTTTCTACTCCAAAAGGTTCAAAAGGTATTATATCTATTAATATATTAGGTAAATCATTAAAAGGTAAATCATTTTGAACTTCATATTGTTTAATGTCTCCATTTAAATCTTTGTAATTTGTAGGTGCTGTATAAACAATGCCATTTTCTCCTTTAATATCACCACATTTAACACCATTTAATATAAAACCAGTTTTTTGTTTAATAATAAAACCTAATTTTTCAGGGTCATATTTATAAATCCAATGAACCCCATTATTTCCAGTTGTTTCAGTAAAAGTATTTACTTCACCACCTAATTTTTCAATAACCATATTATATTGTTCTAATATAGCAGTATTCATTTCAAAACATAAATCTTCATTATTCCATTCATAAAAATCCCAATCAATCAATACAGTGTTTTTATTAGCAGTTCCAGTGTTTAAAATCAATGTATTATGATTACTCATTACATTTTGTTGTTTCCAACTACCAAAATTAAATTTTTGATATCCATTAGGCAATGAAATAGTTTTTGTAGGCTTTCCATTAGCCTCTTTGTGTGGTTTTTCTTCCATAAAACCAGTAAAACAGACTAAACCTTGTTTAGTATAACTTTGAAATTGTTTTTTAATTGACATTTTATAAAAATGATAATATAATTTTATTATAGATATTAAATAATATTATAAATTTGTTTTTAAATTAATTTTTTTCTTTATTATTATTATATTATATTTTTATTTTAAATTTAAAACGCATTTTTAAAAATCAATTTTTATTTTTAGATAAAAATTAGTAAATTAAAAGAGAGAAAAATTTAAATAATTAAAATCAATATCGAAAATATTAAATTAGTAAAAAAAAAATATAAAATAATAATAAATAAATTTCTTGCATTTGAATATTTCGCGTTTTTTTGATGTCAGCCCTTACAAATTAATAAAAACGGGCGTATGAAAATTTTAATTTTCTTCTTTTTTTTCATTTTTTTCTAAAATTTTATCATTTTCTTGTATTTTCTTAAGTTTTTTTTCAGCATATTTCTTTTTATGGTATTCTCGGTCATATATAAGTTTTTTCTGCTTCTTTTCTTCTATTTCTTCTGGTGTATATTCTTTTTTACCTTTCAATTTTGGTTCATTATACTTTTTATAATATTCTTTTCTATATTCTGGATTTTTAGCAATATACTTTTTATTATATTCTAAACATTTAGATTTATTCTTTTCATAATATTCTTTTTGATATTGTCGAATACACCTTCTAAATTCTTCAGGCAATTTAAATTGTCTTTCATCAGTTTGAGCCATTGTAAATAGTATTATATATATAATATATATTTATATTTTTAAATTAAAATAATTACTTAATATATAATTATATTTTTATTTTATAAAAAAAACGTAAAATTAAAAATCAATTTTTATTTCTTCTTAATTAAATGTGTAGCATCAATTTTTTGTGCTTTACCACCCATAACGGCACTATATACACGAGCAACACCCCATTGAGTAGCACTTTTTACTTGTGGTCTTACGCTTTCTGGATTACTATAATAAGCACCTTCACCTTTTTCTTGAATAGTTTTTAAACCTGCTAATTTATAACCTGTAAGTTTTGCAATTTCACTTAAACTATGACTTTCATCTTTTGAAAAACCATATTTTTTATTAAACTTTTGTTTATAGGTTTCAACCATTTGTATTATAGTAATATTTAAAATTTTTGTAAATAAATTTTATCTTCTTCTTGTGCCCTTTTTTTATCTGCTTCTATTTTAAGATAAAACATATCACTAAAAATTAAAGAGCATTCATAACACATATTATACATAAAATATCTTTTAGTATGATAAAAGAATATCCTATCTATTAAAGAGTATACAACCAATGAATGGCAATATTTACAACTATTCATTTTAATGTTTAATCTATATTATATTTATATTATTATATTATAATTATTTATAAAATATTATCATACACCAGAATGAATTTTAAAATTATTAAAGAAATTACAATGCTTTCTATTAGTTTTTATATATACAATCTATATTTTAATACAATAATATTATAATATTACTACTCAAACAAAATTTTAAAAATTATAATTAATTACATATTTTCAATGAACCTTTCAATTGATGATATTGCTGGTTCTTTTTTTAACTTTTCCTGATGATATTTTAAACTCGATTTATTTATTATAAATTCTCTATTATCAATGTAATACTGTTTTCTATATGTCAATATTTTTATACCTAAATTTTCTAAATCACGTCTTGTAAATCCATATATTATTTCTTCATTTTCATCGTATTTTTCTGTTTGAGTAGATTTAGTAGCAGATATTTTCTTTTTCATTTATATTAATATTAGATATTAATTAAAATAGTTAATTCATCTTGCTACATTATATAAATATATTTTTATTCTGGATAAAATAAACTAAAATAAAATAAATAAAAATAATAATAAATTATAAATCTTTTTTAAAATATCTATCTAAATGTAATTGGACGCTATGCCCTTGTTTTCTTGCCTTTTCTTTAATTCTTAATATACTTTCTTTATCTTCTGGTGCAGAGGCATCTGCTATTCTATTTACTTGTATTGATAATTTTTTATTGATACTCTCACCAAACCCTGAATATAGTTTACTTAAATTATCTTCATTCATTTTTTCCTGTAAATTATCTTGATAAAACGCCCAGCCACCATTTATATCAAACTTTTTATAAGCATTGAATAATTTAATAAAAAAAGGGTATAATTCATTTGTAATTGTAAATTGTTGTGTATCATATGTTTTACTTGTTTTATATACGTTTTGTATGTATTTTAATGTCTTCTTGTATTTATTAATAACAATAAAATTATATTTAATATCATTTGAGAAGTTCTTATTATCCAAAACTAATTTACTATTTACAATATCCCCTCTTGTTTTTAGGTCATCTAATAAAGTAAATAATACGTAATTACGTAATTGTATTATATCTTGTTTAATTTTAAATTGTTTTTTTATTTGAGATTTAAGAAACTCTTTTATTATGGTTGTTTGTTCTGGTGTAATCATTTTTTCTTTTTGCTTTTCACTAATATCACCTTGTTTTGATATTAATTCATTTTTAATTTTATCTCTATACACCTCATATTTCTTATATATATCTTCCCATTTTTTATCACCAAAATAAAAATTCTTAATGATTACCATTATAATATTTATTTTACTTGCTTTTGTATTAGGGTTTGTATATGTTTCATCTATTAATTTTATATTTTTATCTGGTGTAATTAAAAATTTTAAGTCATCTGGAAAATTAAATAATTCTAATAATGAATTGAATTGAGATTTATAATTCTTTACAGTATTTGGAGATACACCCTTTTTTGTTAAATCATTTACAAATTTATCTTGAATTTTATTCATACTTGAAAATATAATATATATTTAGATTATTAAAATTTTATTTACTATTATTATATTATATAAATATTTTATTTTTAAATTTAAATATTATATTATATTTATATTTTTATTTTAAAACTTTAAACTAATTCTTCAATTCTTTTTTTTGCTGTTTCAAAAATAGGTTTATCTTTTTCTACACCTATATATTTTCTTTTAGTATTTATACATGCTACAATAGTAGATCCTGAACCCATAGTAAAATCTAATACTAAATCACCAGCATTTGAATATGTCTTAATAATCCATTCACATAGTGCTACGGGTTTTTGTGTTGGGTGTAGTTTCTCTTTATCATAATCAAATTTTAAAATAGATATTGGAAACCTATCACCTTTATTATCAATTGGTGTTGATTTAAAATTTCCATAAACTTCACATTTATATTTTCCTATTGTTTTATATGGCTTACCTTCTGTCTTTTGTGGGTTGTATATCATTTTAATGTTTTCAATTAATAATTTATCAAATGGTATAAACCCTATCATTTCATCTATTTTAAAGTGTTCTATTAATTTATTATAAGTTGCTTTTGTAGGTAATCCAAATTGTGATGATTTAAAACAATAAAAATGATGTGTCCCTTGATTACCAACTTTTAAATCTATTTCCTTCATAGGTTTATCTATATATTTTTTAACCTTCTCCGCATATGCTCTCATTTCTAAATTACGACAATTATCTATATCATCTTCACCGCAATTATTGAATACATATATCATTTCGTGTTTTCTTAATGGTTGTTTATTAGCAGACAAAAAACCTACTGAATTACTTTTCTCCCATATAATATCATACCTAAACCATTTTGGATTACTATTTATTAATTTATAACCAAATTTAGTTGTGCAGAAAAAAACATATTGACAATTATATTTACCTATTCTTTTTAATTCAATCCACATTTTATCTAAATCTATTATACAATCCCATGCACATTTAGTTTGCCCGTATGGTAAATCCACGCATACCAGTTGAACTGATTTATTAGGTATTTTACTAAACACATTAAAACAATCATCATTTAAAATTATATTCTCCATGTTATATTTAGGTGAGATAAAAATTAAAAATAATAAAACAATAATAAATTAATTATCCATAGAAATATCAATAACATTATTTTTACTTAATGCTTGTGTAATTTCTAAATATAATGAACTATTAGCACCTATATTTAGCATTTCTTTACCAGTATAAGGATTTATAATAACAACTTTCATAGTATCTATATATATGCTTTCTCCTAAATGTTCGTAAATAGCACTGTCAATAGCACTATTGGTGACAAAATTACTACTACTATAATAACTTGAAACAATTGTTTTAACTGCCAATTTATTATTTTCAGTATATAAATTTAAATTATAACCATCTAAACTAATTAGATAATGACCTACATCTTGAGGGTCAGTATATAAAGAAACTGCATTTACACTTTCAGTTGTATCAACGGCATAATATAAAATTTTATTATATAATGTGTATCCAGAAGTAAATTTATTACTCTCGGGGTCAGCTGTAAATGTATTTTTAGCACCTGTCATCCACCCCGCAATACTTAAACTATCTATATATGATATAGGTGATATTTCACTTAATCCAGCACTTGTTTGTTGATTATCATATATATTAGCACTACCAGAAAAACCACGTGTTGTTGATTGTAAAAATTTTTCATAAGGAACATTAAAATCATTTGGGTTTTCTGGGTCATATTTATGAGTAATAGCATCTACATCAAAACCTAATTTAGTCCAAAAATCACTAACGGTACCATCGGCATTTGTAGCGGTCATATTTTCAAACAAAATACCGCTTTGACTTTCTATTTGACATACTGCCTTATATGATTTATTATTAGTATTATTAATATATGTAGTAGGATACATACCTATACTTTCTACTACTTGCGATGTTGTAATATCTGGTTTAGAATAAATTGGAGTATGTAAGTATGAAAATGAAAATATACCATTGTTTTCTAAATTATAACTCAAATTCATTAAAGGAGCACCAACAATAGGACTTGATATATCAAAAGAGCCAGTAGCAACATTAAAATTATACCCAGGTGGAAATTGAGCAATAGGAAAAAAATAATTTAATGAAGCAATAGGACAGGATATAACAGGTCTAATACTATAATCATTTGTATTTGGTATATTATATTTAGTTTGTAAATTTTGATAATAACTACTTTTAACATCATTACATAATGGTCTATATGCCATTTCTATATTTTTAATACTATTATCTAAACCAGTCCCAAAAGGTTCTATATCATTAAAATTATCTAAATTATAATCATTATATACTAATTTTACTTGACAATTAGGTATATTTTGTGGTGGAATATCTGGAATAAGATTACCAGGACGAGATTTTACCTCTGGATAGTTAACAGTTTCGCTTGATTGTGTTGTATAGGCATTAGGTCTAAATAAAAAAGGCATATCATCATTATATTCATTATTAAAATCTAAAGCAGTATAAACTGGATTTATTGGAATAGTATTTTGATTTAAATTGTCGCCTTTTGGTAATATATTTTTATTTTTAGGGTTAAAATATAAATTAGGTTGATAATTTAAATAATATGAATTGTCTATTGGTTGATTTAGATATGGAAAACTACCGTTTTCTAAATTAGGGACGTTATAAAATGCTTGTTCTGGTGGAGGATTGGGACCATAGAATATATTAGGGTTTTGTTCGTAAAACTGACTATTAATATTTTGTATAGGTGTTTGAATTATAAACTCACCAGTTTTCTTTTTATTAATTTTAGATTTTTGTATAGACATACCTCTACTAATAATTTCTGCAAGATAATCGGGAGTATATGAACCCCTTTTAATCAATTGTTTATATTTTTTGATAAATGGCACCATTTTAGGAGCATTTAAATAATCTTTATTATAATCATTTGATTTATCATTTTCTTGTGCTATAATAGCAGATCCTAAAATTTCACAATTAAAAACAGGTGTAGAACCTATTATATTATATTCTATTGCTTTTGATGGTTTAAATTGTGGTATTGGGAAATTATAATTTGTTATTTGTTGTATAGTGTCAGTTTTTACTAAATTAGCAGTCCAATTGTTATTGTTATTTGTATAATCATCATATGTGTATATTTCATTTACAATAAATGTAAATGGTGTTATTAAATTATAATTTTGTATTTTGGTTTCTGGATTTATAAAACTAAATGATAAAGTTATAGCTGGTTCAGGCATTGCTATTTCTGCTATTAAATCTAATGTAATAACAGCATTTGTTGTAAAAATTTTTTTATCACCATTATCATTTAAACCTATTTCTTGAAAAAACACATCACCATTTTCATTAGTTGTAATTATATTTCTAACACCAGATTGAGTATAACCTATTTTTTCAAAAAATACTTCGCCGTTTCCAATATCATTTATTTGTATTATTGTTCCTATTGGCATTATTAGATTAATATGTTGTATTTTACCACCACTTAAAGGTGTTGTAGGATTATGTTTTAATTCAAAAATAGTCCATTGTTGTATACCATATGGAAAATCGCTTAATGTAGCCCATTCAGTAGGTGTTAATGTGCCTAAATCTGTCAAATAAAAAAATTCACCTACTAAATCATCTGTTAATTGGTTAGTATCTATAACATTAAATGTTATTTCTTTTGGTGTTATTAAGGCTGTAGGTTCAAATATATCATTATCATTATTTAATGGTAAGTCTAACTGATTATATTGATTATTAGAACCAAAAGTTAAACCTTGGCTTATAATTCTATAAGGTATATTTAATGTAGCGTTTGTAATATCGAAAGGGCTTATATCTGTTGGTGTATTTCTCTTATAACCCATACTATCCCAATCTATTAACCCTTGATTTATTACTTCAATAGTCATACCTATATTAATATTAGTTAATGATGCTTTTAAAATTGGTATTTTTGATGGATAAGTAGTAATATCACTTGCGTTCATGGCTATATATTGATTTTGTAAATCAGGATTATTTACTGCTGTATAATAAAAATAATCAGGTATAACACTACCATCAACATAAGGAGGAGTTAAACTAATATATTTAAACCATAAATTAGCAGTAATATTTACTTGTAATGATAAAAACGGATTACTGCTACTATCTGGAAGACTTGGACCATGTACTAAACTATAATCAAAACCTAACGAATTCGTTATTATAATAGTATTATCTCCAGTAATTAATGAATAATCTGTTGTTGTTAAATTTACATTTGTATGTTCTAATGTAAAATTTTCGTTTAATGTTGGATTTGTTAATGTAGAAGATAAATTTATAAAATTAGTATCATATGAATTATCAAATAATTTTTTCCCTAAATTTTTAATGCTATATTTATCACCAATAACTAATGTATTTATATTTTCATCTTCTGGTATAAAATTTTTATTTACATTTTCTGGTTTATAATATGTTAAAATATATGGTAGAGCATCAGGAGTATTAATATCTTGTGTATTATGAAATCCAGAAGGGTTATTTAAAAAATTATGACTATCAAATTTACCATCTTTAGTGTATACTTGATTTTTCAAATTATTAATATTATAATTAGAAATAGTATGATATATGCTTTCAGTTAGAGGCGTTAAATTCGCTTCTATTTTGCCTGTGGCTGTTGTATCATCTGTTAGTGGTAATGTTTTATCTTTCATGCTTGCTGGGTTAATATTTATTGTTGGGGAGTTTGGTTCCATTGTGCCTTCTGATTGTGGAAAAGTAGAGACACTATATATATATTCATTACATAACATTTGTCTATTTGAAAATTGTGGGTTATTTGTTTGACTTTTAATAGGACACCCACCACGATTTATATAATAAAAATAATATGATAATTCTATTGTTGTGTCTTGGTCTATAATAATATTATTGTCTTTTCTATTACGTGTATCTATAAAACTACTTTTAATTGCAATTGTATCACCTTGATTTATTTTAATTGGTTGAGATATTGTATTTTCCCAATTAGCATTTGAAATGCTTGTTTTACTGTCATATTTAGATAATGAAACTAATGTTTTTTTACTCATCTTAATAATATATATATATAATTGATATTTTAATTATAATAAGAAAAGATTTAAAAATAAATATAAAATCACAATCACTTTAAACAGTTTGTTGAAGAATGTAATTGCCAGTAAAACCAGTAGAGCGTTTGTAATAGCGTTTGACTTCTGCGAGAATTTGAAGAAAAACGGGTTCATTAAGAGTAGTTCCTCTAAATTTACCTTTGTATTGTATAACAATTTCACTATTAATTTGTTTATTAATACCTAAACATGTATAAGAAAGCATATTATCATAATTTTGATTTGTATTAGGATTATAAAGAGCGACTTTGGCATTTTTATCATGAAATACACTTCTAATATTAGCATAATAACTTGATATGTCAGGTAGGCACATATCACCATGATTATCTACAAAAGAAGCGAGGCGTTGTGCGTCTGTGGTTAAACCTCCAAAGGGTTTAAGTTGAAGACCATCGAGAAGAACATTAAACTCTTGTTCTTGGGCGTTTCTATCATTTAAACCAGCATCAAAAATTTTACCATTAATAGATTTAGCAATGTAAAAATAAAGATTACTAATTAATTGATTATTGTAAGAATTCATACGTGTTTCATATTCAGTATATTTTAAATCGGCTTCTAATGTTAAATCAGTATTTTCGGGTTTTAAAACTAATTTATCAGGCACAATCATATCATATATGATTACATCATTACTATCAACTGGTTCAGCACTTAAAACCTCCTCAACATACAATGAAGGATTTACACTAAAAGAATAACCACCATCTATATCTAATGTATCAATAAATTCTATAACAATTTGTAAGAAATCATCACTAATTTTACGTGCTTGTAAATAATTAGATAAGAATGATAAATCAATATAACCGCTTAATTTAGTGGCATCTTGTTGTTGGGGGATTTCAGTAAGTTGTTTTTGACCCATAGAAAGAGTATTAATAGATACACATTGAGACTGAAACATATTTCTGTTAATATCACGTTGTGTAGAATTAGGGGCAGAAAGAAGTTTAATAGCGATATAATCACTATTTAAAGTATCAATTACAACACCTGTTTTATCAATAAAGGAAATATTTTTAATTAATTGATATACGCCTTTGGCACCGAAATATATAGGTTTAGACCCTTCATTTTTGATTTTGAAATCAGTTAATCTTATTTTATTTGTGAGGTATTTATAATTACCTGGTATTGTATAATAAGCACGGCGACTGTCTATAGAAGTAGGTAAAATTAAAACACTGCGATTTTCCATTTTAAATTTATTATATATATATTAATATAATATATTATTTTATTTTAATTTATTTATATTTAATTATAATTTAATTATATAAAATTTTAAAAGTAATAAAAAAAGAAGTATCCAGAATGAATTTAAAATTTACATACTAATAAAAGAATTAATATATATGAAAGCGTCCATTGCTGGGATAATATTATTAGTGTAAGCATCACTATTAATTTTTAAGTTAATAGCCAGTCTGTCATTACTTGATGTAAGAAGTTGAAAACCAATGCCAAATGACATAAGATTATTAAGGTATTCATTAGTAATCATATTTTTCATAGGATTGCCATTTAAAGATTTGAGGTAGTTAAACGCTGTTTCTTCATAATCTTTAATTTCATAAGGTATAATAGTATCTTGGGAATTAATAAGGATTTGAAGAGCACCACCTTGAAGATCTAACCCCTTCACTTTTTCACAAAGTAAATTATTGTGGAATATAGAATTACGTTTACTTTGTTCTATAAAAGAGGTTGAAATACTATTATACATTTGAGGAGTTGAGACATTTAAATAACTTGTTTCATTATTGATAGTTTGAGAAAAAAGATGTTTAACTAACATATCAACTGGTGTTGCCGATGCTTGTGCAACTTCAATCCATTCTAATTTAACATCTTGAAGTGTGTATTTAATATCAGTATAACCAGAATTGCCAGCCATATAATCACTATTACTGGGTAAATCAGTATAAAATGCTTCTATACCATTTGCGAGTGTAAAAGATACTTGAACGTTTGGGAATTTAGATTGATGTAAATTGTCATTAGCCATATTTAAACAAAATTGAGGAAGACATGAAAAGGAAATATAATGCTTATCATCTCTTTTAATATTACCTAAAAGAGGATAAACATTAGAAATACCACATAATTCATTTTGAAGCATTGCACTTGAATTAATAGTATTCATATCATATTGGGCTTGACGAGCCATAGAAACATTACGCCCATAACCTTGTATGTTTTCTAATGTAGAATTCATATTTTGAGTGTTAATAGAACGAAACACACTATGTATACCAACGAGTGGGTCTAAATGTAATTTGTCGTCTATAGTAATATTTTGAAGACCGCCTACTTTACGATTGACTTGAACGTTAATAAGACCTGAAATACGCATAGACCCTGCGACAATAGCACGTCCAGGCTTAATTTTTACTATAAAATCCATAATATCATTTTCAGTATATCCATCGGCTTTTAAAGAAGTTGGTTGAGTTGCTGAATACATTTTAATTTATTATATAATATATATTAATATAATATATTATTTTTAATTTAAAAAAAAAAAATATTTAATTAAATTTTAAAATCTTTTATAAAATCTGTTATTATTCATATTTCTAAAACTTGGTAATGGTTTATCTTCTATATCTGGTATGTGTTGTATTTCTTGTTGTTGTGGTTTAGGTTCTTGTTGTTGTGGTTTAGGTTCTTGTTGTTGTGGTTTAGGTTGTTCTTGTTGTTGTGGTTTAGGTTGTTCTTGTTTAGGTTGTTCTTGTTGTGGTGTTGTTTTTGGTTCTTCTGTTTTTGGTTGTTCTTGTTGTTGTGTTTTACGTTTTATCTTTTCTTCTTTATAAGATAATAATTTATTTAATGTATTATTAATAGCATCTAATTTTTCTATTTTTTCTTTTGATTTAGAAACTTTTTGTTGTGTTTTTGGTTCTGGTGTAGAATTATTTTTATTAACTTGTATTTGTTCTTTAGTATCTGTTTTAGTATCTGTTTTAGTATCTGTTTTAGTATCTATTTTACCTTTTTTTTTCTCTTCTCTTTTTTTTGCCAGTGTTTCTCTCATACCTTTTAATCTCTCAACCATTAATATACGTTGTTCTTCTGTCATTTCACGTTTGGTTTTTTTCTTTTCTTTTTTAGGTTTTTCTTTTTCTAAAATCATTTTTAAAATATCTTCATCATCATCATCATTTGAAATTGATATTTTCTTATCTTTCTTAATAATACTTTGTGTTTCAAATATATCATTCATTTTAATATTATATTATTATATTTAAATTAGATAAAAATTTTAAAAATAAAAAACAAAATTTATAATATTATTAATTAAAGAGATTTAATAACACTTTTAAGAAAATAGCATGTACCAGATTTTAAGGGTGCTTTTGATTTATCAGCATGTATTGCGAGTTGAACGGTAAAACCGCGTGGGTTAGAGTAATAATTAGAGGGATCACTTGCTGTATATACTTTCATAGGAAGAAGAGATACTGGGTGTGCTGAATTTTCTAAACCGTTAATACCAAAGAAGTTCATTAACATACTTGTAGAATTACCAAAATATTCTAACATTTTATCCATATGTAGAGAACTTGGATAATCACTGGATAATGTTTTTAATTCAATATCATTAGAGGTATTTGCTATATTATTAATTTGATATCTATATTGATAAATATTACGACCACCTGAAATTAAACTATCACTATTATCAGGTGTAAGAAGTGCTATATTATAACAATTTGGTTCACTTACATTCATCTGTCTTTCATAACTATAATTAGTGCCTTCAATAGTAAAAGGCTCAATATGATATGTTGAAAATACAGAACCCATTGGCATTTTTTTGTTTTTGCTTTCTTGAACTAAAACTAATTCTGCGAGGTCTATTTCATAAGTTATCCCCCCTTTTACTTTATTGAATAAATCAAGTTCAACAGCATGAAATAATGATTTAGGTTTAACAATATCATCAAATATAACATCTAATTTTTCAGCATCACTACTATTTAAAATGTAATCACTTGTAGGAGTTAAGCGATGGATACCTTGAAATTGAAATCCAAAATCAACACTCATATTTAAATCACTAAATTCAACTTCAAATAAATCACCAGGTAAAGTTTTAATAAATTGGATTTTAACTTTTTTACCAGAATTTGGTAATTTAACAAAACCATTAGAATTTACTTTATTTTGTTTAAACATTTCAGGTGCGATTATATTATGTTTAAAATTTGTTATCATTTCTGCTTGAGTTGTAGGGTCATTAGCTGGGACAGGGTAAGATTGCTTGTGGGCTACTTGAACACCTAAATTAAATGTTGCTTCAGTAGGTAAAAACACGTCGGCTTCTCCAACAACAACACCATTTGTTTTTAAAACTTCCATTTCTGCTTTAGTAAATACCATAATATTTCTACGCATATTATCACGTAATTCAGCATCAATAGTTTTTTCATTAACAACACCATCAACAACAAAAAAGCCTTGATATTCTAAATCTAAAGCATTGTCAGCAAACCATGAATTTTTAAATACAATTTTAGCAGGAGAAGCAGGGACTGCTGGTGTAGGAGTTGGCACAGGATTGCGTCTGCCAGCAACAGTAAATGTTGGTGTGGCACCAATAACAGCATTAGCGTTTATTGTTATTTCTAAATCTTCAACATTAGCAACACCAGTTCCAACAGCAGGAGAACCGCCCATTTTATTCGCAGGCACTATATATTTAGCACCAGTAGTATATGCTTTTGTAAGGTCGAAAACAACGTTGTTTATAGAATAATTACCCGTAGTTGCATCAATAGCAACATCACAGGAGAAATCAGTAGAAACGGCACCACCAGTTAAATAATAGCCCGCTTGTGTAGCCCATTCAGTAGGAGCAACAGCGGGGGTTTTGCCTCCTATATTATTATAAGTTAAAAGAGCAGGAGTTGCGGGAGTCCCAGCGGTTTTATCAATAATTTCAGTAATTTTATTTAACATAGTAAATAATTTAGGAATATTACCAGTAGTTGTTTTTAATCTAAACATCATTTTAACATTTGAATTAACTTTAATATTTTCTTTAAGTAATTCAGCATTAGCATTGTCGTATTCGGCTTTTAATATTAATTCTTGATTTCTTGGGATATCAGTTGCGGGTTTAGTAGTGTCAGGTGTAAAATGGAATAGAGTAGAATTGTGTTGAGAAAACATAACACGAGATTTAGCAACACCAATAAGCGTTTCATCACCTTCTACAATATTTTGAAATTTGCCACTTTGAAATGATTGTAATCTATTGCTTTCGATACTATTTGGAAAAATATTTCTATTATTTGTATTATCGGCACTGTCTTCAATAGTTAAAAGAGAACCATCAACGCGGTTTAATTTCATGATGCTTTTTTTATCTTCTAACACGAGCTCAATAATTAATCCTTTAGTTTCACTTAACCAAAAATTAGTGTTATTTTTACAAATTTGGAATAATTCACTCAACATAATTTTTACTTCAATAGGATTTTTAATAAGATTAGATGTCTCACCATAAAATTCTTTGGTTTCTAATGCGATGCCATTAAAAATATTATTATTCATAATTGTATCTTTATTTTGGGTTAGTTGGAACATAGTTTGAGAAATAATATTAGAAAAGGGGATACTTTCTATAATAGAACCATCTGAGCCTTTTTTTAATACGCAACTTTGAACTAAACACGCGGGAGAGTATACATTATCTTCAAAACCAAAACCAATAGCAATGTCATTAGCAGTCATTTTTGCGAGTTCTTCAGTAGATATTGCTTCTTTGGTGCTTTTAGCCATTACACGAAGTTTAAAATTAATGTATGATTGGCTCATATCAGTAGAAAGCATATCTTGGGGGATATTAAAAGTTAATCGGTTATAAACCGTATCATACTTTTGATTTTCTAAACTGCGGTATTTAATCGTTCTTAATAATGCGGGTTGAGACATTGTAAAATTAATAATTATATTATAATAATAATATATATTTTATTTTCAAAAAAAACAATAAAAATTTTAATAAAAAAATGTTAATTAATTTAATAAAAAAATGTTAATTATTTTGATAAAAAAAATGTTAATTAATTTGATAAAAAAAATGTTAATTAATTTGATAAAAAAAATGTTAATTAAATACCTGGTTGTGCTTCTGCTGATATATCTGCATTTTGTTGTAATTCTGGTAATGGTGGGGGTGCTGGGGCATCTATAGTCTTTTTTTCTTCTAATGCTCCCTTAATCGCACTATATATACCAAATCCAACTCCTGCTAACGCTCCTATTGGTGCTAATGCGTCCAATCCTGCTCCTAACGCTTCACCAACACCACCTATTAAACTCGCTCCTTCTTCATCTCCTACAAATCCTAATGATTTTTTTATTAATGATGGTGCTTGTTCTGTTATACTATCTGTAATGGTTTTTTCACCAATAATAGGTATAGCATCAGTTATAGAACTTTTAGAAGAACCTATAATATCATTAGCCATAGTTTCAGTTGGTAATACTGGTGTAGGTGTTGTTGATAATTGTGTTCCTGTATAATCTATATCATCTCCAAATTGTGGTTTTTGTATTGATTGTTGTTTTATATTACTAACTAATTCATCAACTCTTGCTTGAGGCATTGCTTGATTTGTAGGCACACCTTCAAATGCTTTAGTATACATTGGAACTTCATTATCAGTTAAACCTTGTATAAGATCAATACTTTCATTTTTTTGTGCTTCTCCTAATTCTGGAAATACTGGATTTAAACTTTCATGATATTCATTAACTCTATCTAACAAACCTTGTCTCATATCTTCAATTGATTGTGTAGCTGGTGTCTCTGTTGGTTCAGTTGTTTCAATTGGTTCAGTTGTTGGGTTAATAGTTTCTTTAATTTGATTTACATTATCTTTAACTGTATTTACTGTATCTTGTGCTTTACTATAAAGTTTTCTTAATTCATTTATACCATTAATACCTGGGATAATACCTTCTAAACTACCTTCTAAAATTTGCTGACTACCTAATTCGTGGATTTCTTCAGTATTTGCTTTTGAAGTTTCAATAAGTTGATTTTTCTGTAATTGCCTATTTTCTAATTCGTTTTTAACTTCTTGGCTTTGGTTTTCTTGTAATTGTTCTATTTGTTGATTTACATTAGTCATTCTGGATTGTGAAAAAAATTGTGATGCCATTTATAAAAAAAATATTAATATATATTATAGTAATATAATAAATAAAAATATCATTATAATATATAATTTAAAAATGAATGAAAATAAAAAAAATAGTGTTCTTAAAATATTACCAGT
>Ga0206131_10003437_pt1 | contig 18225 bp, 11 predicted proteins | sample Helgoland_Spring_FD_148636 | JGI IMG/M metagenome (GOLD analysis project Ga0206131, IMG submission 148636) | Pelagic subsurface seawater microbial communities from Kabeltonne, Helgoland, North Sea - Helgoland_Spring_Bloom_20160517_1 | ecosystem: Environmental > Aquatic > Marine > Epipelagic ...
TAAAAGAAATAGATAAATCTAACGCTGACCAGAAAGCCGCAGAAGAAGCTCAAAAAGTGGTTGAAGCAAAAAAACTAGAAGATGAAAAGGCAGCTCAAGCTGCCGAAGAAAAAGCAAAGGCCGAGGAGGAAGCTAAAAAACAAGCAGAGGAGAAGGCTAAAGCAGAAGCCGATGCCAAGGCAAAGGAGGCTGAAGAAGCTGCCAAAAAAGTTGTTGAGGAAGAAAAAGCTAAAGCTGAAAAAGATGAAAAGGAAAAGAAAGAATTAGAAGAAAAGGCAAAAGCGGCGGAGAAATCCAAAAAAGAAGAGGAAGAAAAAAGGTTAGCAGAAAAGGAAACAACTAAAGAAGAAAACACACCGAATACCTTTACTCCAAGTCAAAAAGAACCACCAAAATTTAAAGCAGTATCGGGTAAGGCAGGAGGTCCTCCTTCAAAAACACCAATAACTGGGTCAACAGGTAGCCTTCCAGAAAAAACTACCGTAACAGGAACAACAGGAACAGAAGTAGCCCAAAAGCCAACTTTTGAACAGCCTGAACAAAAAACAACCGAGTATAAAAAAGTTACCGGAGAAACAGGTACGGGAACAATTCAACAAAAAACAACATTTGAAGCACCTGAGAAAAAGGTTGTTGAAAAACCAAAACCTCCAACTCCGCCAAAATCAAATTATTCCGATGACTTTAAAAATCACGAAGTTCATAAAACAGCAAAATCTTTTTCTGATGAAAAAACAGTTAATTACAATAATGATAACCATGATTTTGATTTAGCAAATGCCAACTTTTCTGATCCGCATTTTTATCTTGAGTTACAAGATAGGTATCCAGTTGGGGTTACCGAAGAAATAAAGAATGAAGGTAAAAAGGTTATTACTTATCGGGTAGTTATTGATAACGAGCATCACGGCTACTTATACAGAAAAATAAAACATCCGTGGGGAGGTGAGTTTTTCTTTAAAAACAATACCTCAATTTCAAACTTTCAGTTTGATATAGATACCGACCCAACAAGGTTTAAGTTGTAAAACTTATTTAGCAAAATCTTTAAACAACAAACTAGGCTGAATTCCTGCATTGTTTTGGTATTTTTTGCTTTCGTACAAATCAAACTCCCCATCAATTTTGTGGTAATAAATTTGGGCAATTTCTACTCCAGCATAAATTCTGATGGGTTGTACACAAAACATTTCTAATGTCCAAAAACCACTAAAACCTACATCGCCAAAGCCTGCAGTAACATGTATAAATAAACCTAGTCTTCCTACAGAAGATCTTCCTTCTAGCATCGGTACATAGCCATTTGTTGAGGTAAATTCTTCTGTTCTACCTAAATAAAGTTTATTTGTTTCGAGCAAAAGTCCTTCTTCAGGAATTTGCAATGGAGAAGCAGTATTTTCCTTTTTCATGTCTAAAACATGATTATCGTAAACCAAAATATCTTTATGCAACTTTAGGTTGTAAGAATTTGGGTTTAATTGACTTGTGTTGTAAGGCTCAATAATGATATTCTTGCCTTGTTGCTTGGCAATTTCTTTACCTGATAAAATCATAGTTATTTTATTATTCCGTAGGTAGTTTTACCCTTTTCGTCTTTTATTTGAATATTGGCTTTAGCCAATTCGTCTCTAATTCTGTCTGCCAATGCCCAATCTTTATTCTCTCTTGCAGATTGTCTTAAACCTATTAACACTTCCATAACTTGGTCTAAAGTGCTGTTATCTGATTTACTTTCAACCTTTAGCCCTAAAACATCAAAAATAAACGCATTAAAAATAGTTTTTAGCCTTTTGAAAGTGTCTTCAGAAATTTCCCCAACCTGAATTTTCTCATCGTAAAAAGAATTAATAATTGAGCTTAACTCAAATAAAACCGCAATAGCTTTAGCTGTGTTAAAATCATCATTCATTTCTAAAAATAAGTTGTCAATCAACTTATTTACTTGCTCTTCTTTTTCAGGATTTTGGTTGCCTGTTTTATAACTTATGTTATTAAGATTATTCAACGAGTTTGTTAATCTGCTATAACCTTTTTCAGCCGCTTTTAGAGCTTCATTAGAAAAATCTAAAGTACTAGCATAATGACTTTGAAGCATGAAAAACCTTACGGTCATTGGTGAATACCCTTGCTCCAATAATTTATGATCACCATTTACCAATTCTAAGGGAGAGAAAGTATTTCCTAAAGATTTACTCATTTTAGACCCTTCAAAAGTTAGCATATTTCCATGCATCCAATATTTTACGGGAGCTTTTCCGTCAGCTCCAACCGACTGAGCAATTTCACACTCGTGGTGAGGAAATTTTAAATCCATTCCACCACCATGAATATCAAAAGTTTGCCCCAAGTACTTAGTACTCATTACTGAGCACTCTAAATGCCAACCCGGAAAACCTTCTCCCCAAGGAGAAGGCCATCTCATAATATGACCTTTTTCTGCCTTTTTCCAAATAGCAAAATCTAACGGACTTTTTTTGTCAGATTGTCCATCTAAATCTCTTGTATTTGCAATAAGGTCTTCAATTTTTCTGCCTGATAATGTGCCGTAAGGGTGTTGCTTGTTGTATTTTTCAACATCAAAGTAAACAGAGCCATTTACCTCATAAGCAAACCCATTTTTTAAAATGCGATTTACCATTTCAATTTGGTCAATTAAATGGGCAGTTGCAGTTGGCTCTATGCTAGGCGGTATGGCATTAAAAAGCAACATTACATCATGAAAATTATTGGTGTATTTCTGTACAATTTCCATGGGTTCTAATTGCTCTAACCTTGCTCTTTTGGCAATTTTATCTTCACCCTCATCAATATCATCCACCAAATGACCTACATCAGTAATATTCCTTACATACCTAACTTTATGACCTAAAAAAGTAAGATATCTAAAAACTACATCAAAGGTTACAAACGTTCTTACATTGCCAATATGGGCTTCGCTGTAAACCGTTGGTCCACAAACATAAAGCCCAACATTTGGGTAATTTATTGGTTTAAAAAGCTCTTTTTTTCTTGTTAGCGTATTGTAAATGCTTAGCTGTTTAAGCGCTTCTTTTATTTCCATAAGAATTTTGGAGGTGTTTTATAGTTCCATATTTACGTAACCCAAAAACTCTTTTCTCACGTCTTCATTCAAAAACTTGCCAGAGTATTCCATCGTTACGGTGCTGCTTTCTTCATCTTTAATGCCTCTTATGGTAACGCATTGGTGTTTAGCATCAACAACAACAGCAACATCTTCGGTATTTAAAGCAGCTTTTAAATCGTTTAAAATTTGTCTTGTTAATCGTTCTTGCACTTGAGGCCTTTTGGCATAATACTCAACAATTCTGTTAATTTTCGAAAGACCAATTACACTTCCTGTTGAAATGTATGCCACATGTGCTTTTCCTATAATTGGTAAAAAATGGTGTTCACAATTACTTACAACTCGAATATTTTTTTCAACCAACATTTGGTTGTACTTAAATTTATTATCGAAAACTGTTGCTTTGGGTTTAGTTTTAGGATTTAATCCTGCAAAGAACTCATTCACAAAAAGTTTTGCAACTCTATTAGGAGTTCCTCTTAAACTATCATCAGTTAAATCAAGTCCTAAAGTTTCCATAATATCAGAAAAACTTTTTTTAACCCTTTCAATTTTTTCTTCGTTTGTAAGATCGAAAGCATCTGGCCTTAGAGGAGTTTCAATACTTGTAGCTGTATGATTTTCAGCTAGTTCCTCAATATTTATGTTTTTGTTTGTCAAGGTATTCATTTTAATAATAAACCTTAATACAAGGCTGTTTAAAAATTGTTGCAAATATAGTTCGATTGGTAAACTTGAAATTTTTAAATCTCAAAAAGAATTATCTTCTTAAAGATTAGTATTTGTTGCTGAAAATCATAAATTTATAAAACCAAAATCATCAAACCATGGACAAATTTGACCTTTGTGTAATTGGAGGAGGCCCTTCAGGTTACGCAGCAACTATTAGGGCTTTAGACTTCGGGAAACGTGTTTTATTAATTGAAAAAAATAGGGTAGGAGGAGCAGGGGTTTTTAATGGGGCTTTGTCTTCAAAAACACTTTGGGAGATGAGCGAATCTTATAAAATTACCCGAACCCTAAATAATGGATTTGCGGTATACGATAGCGAATTAAATTACAAGGATGTAATTGGCGAAATGCGAAAAGCAATGCATGAAAAGTATGCTCAATTAAAAGAACAAATAGATTATTTCTGCCGAAATGGACAATTAACGTTTGTGGAAGGTACCGGAAAACTTCTAACAAAAAATACGGTTGTTGTAGAAACAAAAGATGGAAAATCTCTTGAATATTTTGCAGAAAATATTGCACTTGCAGTAGGCAGTAGACCAAGAAAAATACCGAATCTACCTATAGACGAAAGAACTGTAGTAACGAGCGATGGAATTGGTTCTTTCGAGAATTTTCCAAAAAGCATTGTTATTCTTGGTGCTGGTGTTATAGGAACTGAATTTGCAACAATTTTCTCAAATTTTGGTAGAACAAAAGTTTACATGATTGATAAGGCTGAGCGAATTTTGCCTTTTGAAGATGCTGATGTAGCCAACATGGTTGCTAGAAACTTAGAGCAAAACGGAGTAACTATTCATCATGAATCAAATTTTGAGGAAATGAAAATAGTGAATGGAAAAGTAGAATATACCATAAGCTTAAAAGATGGAAAAAAAGAAACCTATACTGTTGAGAAGGCTTTGATTTCGATTGGAAGGGTTCCAAATGTTGAAAATATGGGCTTAAAAGAGGTTGGGATTGCACTTGACAGCAGAGGTCATGCAGAAGATGAAGATACAGTAACTTCAATTCCTAATATTTATGCAATTGGAGATTTTACAGCAGATATTGCACTTGTAAATATTGCAGAAATGGAGGGAAGGTATGCAGTAGAAAGAATGTTTGGAACACCTGATTTTGAAATGACCTACAATAACATTTCTACCATTATGTTTTTGAATCCTGAAGTTGCCGGAGTTGGTATGAATGAAACTACTGCCAAAAAAAATGGAATTGCTTATAGGGTTTCTAGCATGAAATACAAATACGTTAATAGAGCCATTGCCATGAGAAAAACAGATGGATATTTCAAAATTTTAGTTTCTGATGATGATGAAATGAAAATTTTAGGAATGCGTGTTTTGGGAAATCATGCCTCAAGCACCATTGGCTATGTAGCATTGCTTATTAAACAAGGTTTAGGTATTAGAGAACTTGCAGATTTAATTCATCCTCATCCGTCTATTACCGAAGGAATTCAAGAGTGTGCGAGAATGTTATTGGGTAAATCTATAATGAAACCCGAGGTTTTTTCTCAACATATTAGTTGCTACAGAGTAACTTCAGAAGGGAAAATTGATAACCTTTATTACAAGGGTAAAGTCGGTGAGAAGCAGCAACTCACTATTGGTCTAAATTAATGATTTTCAACATAATCTAAAGCAAGCCTTAACGATTGCTCTGTTTTAAGTTTAATGTTATTTTCTTCAAAATAGGCTTTAAATAACTTTGTTTTTGAAGCCGGTAAGCCTTTTGCAACAGAATTTTCTTTTAGAATTATTTCTTTAAACTTTCCATTTGGAAGTAAAATAAAATAAGCCTCTTTCTTAATAAATTCATCATAAGTTTCTCCTGCGGCATAAGCTCCTTGAAAATCTGCTTTTTTTAAGTATTTAGTTACTTCATGGATAACAGTTATTTCACCATTATGAACTACACGGTAAAATTTGTTTTTATCTTTTGGCTTTTCAAACAGAAATTTATCAAACTTTACAAATCTATTTTCGGTGCCTAAGTGGGTGCTGTAAAACCTTTCTATTATTTCGGGTTCAACAATATATTCTAGCGAATCAGTGCCTAATTTTAAAACCACTTTTTGATTTACGACATCATATTTTATCAATACATTTTCATACGATTTAAATCCAATAAAATCTACTTTTCCAACTCCCCAATCTTCAAACCAATATGGCGAACCTTTTATTCCTTCATACCTGTTATCGTAGGCAAAACCAGGAGTCATGTTTTCTGCTGAGTTTCCAGCATTTCCTATTTGGTTTAAATTGTCGAATAAATCTATTTCATTTTTAATGCTTTCTTGAGTATGGCCAAAAATAGTAGCTGAGGTAAATATTATTAAAAGAAAAAGGCCCTTTGTTATCATATTATTAATGATCAAAAAAATAGAGGTTTAATAATAGCTTAAAAATCTTTATCAATAGAATTTTTTAGCTTCTTTGCTAATCAAATTAATTAAAAATTATGAATACCGCAGATACGCTTCTTTTAGAAATCTCATGGGAGGTTTGCAATCAGCAAGGTGGAATATACACAGTTATAAGATCAAAATTACCTGCAGTAAAAAGATTGTGGGGAGATGAGTATTGCTTAATTGGTCCGTTTTTAGACTCGAAAGTAAAAGCAGAAATTGATATTATTTCAGACCCAACAGATGTTTTATATCAAGCTGCTGAAAAGATGAAAGCCATGGGTTACGATATTTTGTATGGGCATTGGCTTGTTACAGGAAAACCAAAGGTTATTCTTATTAATCCTGACAGGGTTTTTAATAAACTTGATAATATTAAAAAAGAACTTTTTGAAGCTTATAAAATACATTCTGAAAATGTAGAAAAGTTAGTAGACGAAACCTTAATGTTTGCCGAAGTTGTAAAAGTTTTTCTAAGCATTTTGTGTCAACCATCGTTAATTGGAAGCAGACAAGTAATATCTCATGCCCATGAATGGATGGCGGTTGGAGGAAACCTATTGGCTAAAGCAGAAGGTGTAAAGTTTAAGTCTGTTTTTACAACTCATGCAACAATACTAGGAAGATATTTGGCCATGAATGAATCTAATTTTTACGAAAGATTAGGTGAGTTTGATTGGAAAAAAGAATCTAAAAGATTTGGAATTCAAACCCAAACGGAGCTAGAACATTTTGGAGGAAAACACTCTGATGTATTTACTACTGTAAGTGAATTAACAGGCAAAGAGTGTGAGGTTTTACTTAAAGTAAAGCCAAATGTTGTAACGCCAAATGGAATAAACATCGATCGATTTGCAGCTTTTCATGAAGTTCATAAATGGCACCACGAGTTTAAAACCAAAATTCACAGATTTACAGTGGGTCACTTTTTTCAAAATCACACGTTTGATTTAAGTAAAACCTTGTATTTCTTTACCTCTGGAAGGTACGAATACAAAAACAAGGGTTTTGATATTACTTTAAATGCTCTAAAAAAATTGAATTTAATGATGATAGAAAACGATATTGACATTACTGTTGTTTTCTTTCTTATTACCAAAAAACCTACTTGGTCAATAAATCCAAACGTATTGGAAAGTAGGGGAGTATTAGAAGAAATTTCTCACGATTGCGAGGAAATAACAAAACAAATTGAAGAAAAACTATTTTTTACAGCAGCCTCTTCAAATAAAAATGAGGGTTTACCTGATTTAAACAGCTTAGTACCAGATTATTGGAAATTGAGGTACAGAAGAACCTTGCAAGCTTGGAGAAGTAATCAATGGCCTTTAATTGTTACCCATAATTTAAAGGATGATGTAAACGATGAAATATTAAACCATTTGCGTAGGGATAATATGTTAAATAGTCCTCTTGATAAAGTGAAGTTTGTTTATCATCCAGATTTTATTTCTTCTTCTAATCCTTTATTCGGAATTGATTATGATGATTTTGTTAGAGGTTGCCATTTAGGAATTTTTCCAAGTTACTATGAGCCATGGGGCTATACTCCAATGGAATGTATAGCTCGAGGTGTACCTACGGTTACTTCAGATTTAAGTGGATTTGGAAACTATGTTATAAAAAACCATGATGAAGGTCTTGAAGAAATAGGCGTAAATGTTTTAAAATCTGATGGGAATACAACTGAAAGCGCGGAAAATGATTTGGCCAAACTGCTTTTTAACTTTGTAAAAACGTCTAAAAGAGCCCGTATGGACATGCGGAATAAGCTAGAAGACTTTGCCGAAAACTTCGATTGGAAACAATTGGTTAAATTTTACCAGCAAGCTTATTTACAAGCATTGGCTAGTTAATTATTTGCATTCGCCTTCGGTATATTCTGAAATGCCTGAACAAGCAGCATGGCTTGAATTTGAGTAGGTTTTGCCATTGCAACCGCAAACAGGGTTGTAATCCATTGTGTAGTAACAATCAGGGTTTATGTCTTCTTCGCAGTTGTTATCTTTTTCGCAAGAAAAAGAAATTAGGGTTATTGCTGCTAGAGCTGAAAATAAAAATTTAATTTTCATTTGAAGTTTTTTTAGTAACGAGCTTGAAATGAGATTATTATTTAAAATTGAACTTCAAGTTTTTGTTTTTTTCCATCTCTTAAAACTTCAATTGGAGCTAAATCGCCTTTTGAAAAAGATCCTAGAGCCTTCATATAGCTTTGCATATCCATAACTTCAACGTCACCAAGTTTGGTAACAATATCACCACTTTTTAAACCAGCTTTTTGGCCCGGTCTATCATCGATAATCCCGTCTATTTTCATTCCTTCGCCGCTATACATATAATCAGGCATAACTCCCAAGGTTACACTAAACTTAGGTGCTTTGGTTGAGTTTTCTTGTTTGGTTTCATTAAATTCTAATTTTCCTTCCCAATTTAAGGAGGCAATTAAGTCTTTAATAAAGTTGGAAACCATTATCATTCCTTCAAAATTTACCTTATCAATATCATCAGAAGGTTTGTGGTAATCTTCATGCTGACCAGTAAAAAAATGAAGCACAGGTATATCTTTTAAATAAAATGAAGTATGGTCAGATGGACCAATTCCAGATGGGTCTGAAACTATGGTAATATCTTGTTTATTTACCTTTTTAATTCTGTCATCCCAAATAGGCGAAGTTCCTGTTCCATTAATGGCTAAACCTTTTTCTTCTCTGTACCTTCCTACCATATCGAGGTTAATCATGTAATTTACTTGGTCTAAAGAAATAGTAGAATTTTTAGAAAAATAACTTGAACCAAAAAGCCCTTTTTCTTCGCCGCTGAAGGCTATAAAGAGATAATTATTGTTGGTTAAATCTTTTCTAGATTTTAACTCTTCGGCTAACATCATAATAACAGCAGTCCCACTTGCATTGTCGTCGGCGCCATTATGAATCATTGGCTCGTCACCTGCATACAAACTTCCCTCTTGGTGATTTCCTTCTCCTAAATGGTCGAAATGAGCACCAAGAACTATGGTGTATTCTGCGCCATTGTCTAAAAATGCAATTACATTTTTGCCAAATTCAGGCTCTACGTTTTCCATTTCTTTTTCAGAAGCATGTGGATGAGGTTTTGGTTTAAAAGAAAATGTTTGGAAGTAAGTTCCTTCTTCGCCCAGCGGTTTTAAACCAATTTCTTTGAACTTTGCCGCGATAAAATTGGCTGCTGCTTCTTCACCCGGAGTTCCAGTTTCTCGGCCTTTTAAATCGTTTGAGGCTAAAAATGAAACGTAATTGAATAATGTAGTTTTTTGATTTTCTGCTTCTGTTTGAGCAAAAATTACTGATGAAAAAACTAAACAAATTGAAAGTAGAAATGTCTTTATCATAATATTAAAAAATGCGATGCAATATTAACCAAATATCAGGCCTTAAAGTTTTTGGTTTTGTTACTTTCGCGCAAAATTTTGGAAAATGAATAGATTTATTTTGTTGCTTTTTATTGGAATTATCGGATGCGGAAACCCTCAAAAATCTGATGAGAAAGAAAATAATTCAGAAACTGAAACAGTTAAAACTGAAGTTAAAGATTCTATTATCCATGCGGATGAAAAACATTTTAAATCTTTAAGACAATTAACCTTTGGAGGCGATAATGCCGAAGCGTATTGGAGTTTTGACGATAGTAAATTGGTGTTTCAGGTAACTAACCCAAGTTGGGAATTAGATTGTGATCAAATTTTTTACTTCGATTGGCAAAACGACGATTTAAAAGCCAATAAGCCTATGATGGTTAGCACAGGAGAAGGAAGAACAACTTGCTCTTACTTTTTGCCTGGAGATACAACTATAGTTTATGCTTCAACTCATTTGGCAGATAAAGCTTGTCCGCCAGTGCCAGAAAGAAGAGAAGATGGAAAGTATGTTTGGCCAATTTACCAAGGCTTCGACATTTTTGTAGCAGATTTAAAAGGAAATATCAAAAAACAATTGACCAACGAACCTGGTTATGATGCAGAAGCGACAGTATCGCCAAAAGGAGATAAGATTGTATTTACATCAATGAGAACTGGCGATTTAGAATTGTTTACTTGTGATATTGATGGTGGTAACATAAAGCAAATTACCAATGAATTAGGTTATGATGGAGGTGCGTTTTTCTCTCCAGACGGAACAAAATTGATATTTAGATCTTCGAGACCTAAAACTGAAGAAGAGGTTAAAGAATACAAAGATTTATTGGCTTTAGGTTTGGTAAAACCAACTGATATGGAATTATACATCTGTAATGCAGATGGAAGCGATTTAAGACAACTTACAGACTTAGGCCAAGCCAATTGGTGTCCGTTTTTTCACCCAAGTGGTGAGAAAGTAATTTTTGCATCAAATCATTCAAGTAAAAGAGGATTCCCTTTTAATCTTTACATGATTAATTTAGATGGAACAGGTTTAGAAAAAGTTACTCATGATGATACTTTCGACGCGTTCCCAGTTTTTTCAAACAATGGGAAATACCTAGTTTTTTCTTCGAACAGATTTAATGGAGGAACCAGAGAAACAAACTTATTTGTTGCTGAGTGGCAAGACTAATTGAGTTATTTTAATTCAATTTTTTCTATTTCGAGCTTGAAGTTCTCCTCTGTTTTATTGGCAATTAAAAAAGTTATTTCTTCAATTCTGTTTCCAGCATAATTTGGTTGTTGAAGTTTTCTTCCTCTCCAAGAGGGGTATAAATCTTTTAATTGAATTTCTATGGTTTGCCATTTACCAGAAGTGCTGAAAGTAGAAATGTAGGATGCGTAATCATTTTTTCTTTCTTTAATTCTGAATTGGTAGTTTTTGCCATCACCTTTTACGGTAATTAAAGCTTTTGATTTATTCTCAAATACAATTGGGTTAGGTTGAAACCTTAATGAGGAAAATCCACCATTATTTTCTAATGAAACGAAACCATAAAACTCGCCTTTTCCTTGTTCGTTTAACTTAAATTTTCCTTTAGATAAGCCACCCATAACTCCATCATCTACAATTCTCCAATTTGAGAGATTAGACTCTTTTGTAAACTCGAAAATAACTTGGGTATTTGCAGTAAAGCTGATAAGAAGTGAAGCAATTAAATATAGCATAGTTAAAGTTTATGCTACATTAACAATTCAAAGGAGTAAGAGTTTAATCCTTATTCAGGAGCTACTTCATCTAAAATTACTCCTATTTCCATTACCAAAATAATTGGGTCAACAGGCATGTTGTGCTCTAGTGTATAGGTGTATTCACCTTTCTCATCATAATTTTTATTAGGTTGAACCAAATGTTCACTATCCCAAATGTCGTAGCCTGGCTCACCTATATACTCTCCTTTATCAGAAATAACTTTTAAATCGTGGTTATATTCCTGTACTTTTCCAGAAGGAGAAGTTTCAGTCATTTTAACCTTTAATACCTGAAATTGGTATCCATTTACATATCGAAAAGACAAGCTTAAATTGTAGTTTTTTGAAATATCCTCAACAGGAACTTTAAAGGTTCTTGTATCTTTTTTCAACCATTCAACTTCAGGAGATAATTCTTGGTGTTCTATAAAAACTCGGCCATCAGGTTGGCAACTTATCAAAAATGAAATACAGAATAATATAAGAATTAATTTTTTCATGGTTTAATTATACAATAAAAATCTATTCTATTATCTAATTAGGGTGGCAGAGCCTTTAAACTCGTTTTCCAAAATGGAAACTACGTAAAAATATATGCCATCTGGTGCTTCTCTACCAACATTTGTTCTGCCGTTCCACGAAGTAACCAAACTATTTTCTGAAGAGTAAACCAATTGTCCCCACCTGTTAAACACCTGAATATTGGCACATTCTTGAAAGCCTAAAGGCAAATCAAATTCTAACCAATCGTTTTTGCCATCTCCATTTGGAGTGAAAATATTTGGAAATTCCACCGAGCTTAAAATACTGTCAATTATATTTTCTTGAAGAGATAAATTAGTAGTATCAACACAGTTATTCCCTGAATATGTAATAAGTTTAATTATAGGCTTTTCATTATTTGGATATTCAAAAAATAATTTTCTGCTTGAAATGCTGTCATTTTTTACATTCCAAATAAAACTTGAATAATCCCCCTGGTTGATTAGTTCGGCATCAACCATTGTAAATTCACATTTTGGATTTTGTTGAGTTTCAATGATTGGGTCGATTAAAATATTAGCTTTTACAATTAAATCAAAGCTTTTAGAGCATCCAAAAGAATCTATTGTTTCTACCGAATAGTTGATTCCACTTTTAAAATTTAATGTAGGATTTTGAATTGTTGAATCAGAAAATAAAGCCCTGGGTTTCCAATTGAATTGTCTAGCATTTGGCCCTGTAATATAAACTAAAGAATCGCAAACTTCATAATTGTTATTATCAAAACCTACATAAGGTTTAAAGAAATTAACTTGAAAAGAATCTAAGCCAAAACAATTTGATTGGGTATCTATTTGGTAGATTTTGTATTTGATAATTGTGTCAGAAAGGTTGAAAATTTGGTTTTGGTTGTACTCATTCGTCAAACCAAAACTTGGTTCCCAATAAAATAAATCTGCAGCAGAGTTTGGTATGTTGAAAGTTGCCGAGTCAGATTCACAAAAATCTATTTTACTTGGAATTTTAGCCCCTTTAAACTGCGCAACATTAAATTCGGCTGAATCAATATCAGAACAGCCTGTTAAAGTATCTGTTGTAATAAGAAATAGTTTGGTTAAACCTGAATCTAAATATAAAGCTGAATTTAATATTGTTGAATCGGTAAATAATTTTCCGGGCCCCCAATTATAACTGTAATTGCCACTTAATGATAAATTGAGTAAAAGTGTATCTTTTTGGCATAAGCTGGAATCAATATTTAGTCTAATAAACTCATTATCATTGGTTTTTATCGTTACACTATCAATTGCGAAACATCCCTTTAAAGTATCAGTAACCAATAATTTATAATTAATCGTAGAGTCAATTCCATATATACCTGAGCTAAAAGAAGTAGGGTTTGCAACACCAATGGTTGGAGCCCAATTAATTATTGAATGTTTGATAAAAGGAATAGAAAGAAAAATAGTATCTCCTTGGCATAATGAGGAATCACTTGGTGCAACTAAATTGATTTTTGGAAGTACAAAAATGAAAATTGAATCTTCGTTGGCACAACCTAAAACAGGTTCCTCAACTTTAAAAATTAGGGTAGAAGCACTATCAACTTGTTGATTTATAGTTAAACTAGAATCGATTATTAAGCCAGCTAAATTTCGCCATTGGTAATTACCAGAGTCTGCTAATAGTGGAGCTAACTGAAAATTTGAAGCAAAACAAACTGAAGTATCTTCATTTAATTTTACTTGTGGTGGTTTAATTCCCTGCACCAAAATAGTATCATAAATTGAACATCCTGTCGAAATGTTATCTGTAGCTTTTATGATATAAGTATCTATTGAGTCGTTTGCCAATACCTTAATAATTGGGATTGTGTCTCCGATATTGTTTTGCCATTGGTAACTATAAGAAGCAGGGTTTGCTACTCCAATGGAAACTGTATCGTTTTGGCAAGCAATTAAGTTTGGAGATTTGTTAATGTTTGGCGGACCAAATACTTGAATTAAGGTGCTTATTGAGTCAAAACAAGCGTTGTTGTAATATTTCAGCTTAACCTGCAAAGTAGTATCGGTTTGGAGAATAAGGAAACTATCTTTATTAAAGGAAAAAAGTTGGTTGTTGATATACCATTGATAGGCTGTGTCATTTGAAATGGAGGCATCAAAATTTACAGTATCGTTGTAGCAATAACTGAAACTTGGAATCGCAAAAGAAGCAGATAAATCACATTTCTTATTACAAGAGTCTTCAATAGAAATAATAAAAACTTGACCAGCATCTACCGCTAATGTACCACTACTGTTACAAGAAACTGCCAAATTTATTTTATTGTTTACATCTTTAATTCTAGAGATATCTAAACTAAAAAGGTCGCCTGCAACAATTGAATTACTCAAACTTGGTGTTGATTTTCCAATTTCAAATTCCTTTGTAACATTGCCAGATGAGTCAATATCAAAAACATACATTAAACCTGTATTGTTATCAAAATGACTTCCGATGGCAATTTCAATATTTCCATTTTGGTTTAAATCTCCAAGGTTTTCAATGCCTCTGCCTAAACGTCTATTTGCAAGAAATTGATTATTTAAACCAGGAGTAGAGTTGGCAATTTTAAATTGTTTTTTTACTGTACCATTTTGGTTTAAAAACAATACGTAAACAGAGCCCGCATCATTGGCTCCATCATCATCAAAAGGAACAGATGAGGCAAGTTCGTTAATTCCATCTTGGTTTAAGTCTCCAATATTTTTTACTGAAAGGCCAAAGTTATCCTCTGGACTTAAAACACCTAAAAATCCGCCTGTGGAGGCACTTATTTTTTGGTGGCTTTTTACTGTACCATTGGCATTTAAAAACAAAATATAAACACATCCGGCATTGGTGTTTCCATCGTCATCTTTGTAGGCGCATACTGCTAAATCAGTTATTCCATCACCATCAATATCGCCCATGTTAGTTAAAGAAAAACCAAAAAAATCGTTGTTTGCAAGTGGAGCATTAAATCCACCTAAGTTATCTCCAATAAATGTTTGTGATTTTACAGAACCATTAGCGTTTAAAAGTAAAATGTAAACTGCCCCTCGGTTTAACCCATTCCCAGGACTTCGCGGTGCGCCAACAGCAATATCTCCAATGCCATCGCCATCAAAATCTCCTAAAGAAGTTACAGAGGCACCGAATCTATGATTGTTTCCAATACCTACAAAACCACCCGAAGTAGCGCTAATTTTTACAGAGCTAATAAATTGGTTATTTTGGTTTAAATCAATAATATAAACAGAGCCCGCATCAATTGCCCCATCATCATCCAAAACAGCCCCAACGGCAATTTCATCATTTCCATCATTATCAAAATCACCCAAATACTCTGTTGACTTTCCAAAAACGTCATTATTGTCTAATTGATTTGTAAAACCTTGGCGTGCAGAGTTTATAGAATCAATAAGCTCAACTGAAATGCAGGAAGGTAAAATTGTTTCTTGAAAGCAGACGGTATCAATATTAATAGTGAGGTTTGCTTCTGAAACAAGACTAGTTTGGATATTTGTTGAATTTGTATATGTATAATTTATTGTTGATTGGGTTAAGATTTCTGTTGATTTTGTAAAATTTAAGGATTGGCTGGTACAATTTTCATCGCCACAATTATTAAGTTTTAAGAAGTAACCATTGAATCCTTCGTTTGGAATATTGCCATTTCCATACCCAGCCAAATACAGGTTGTTTTTTGATTCATAAAAACATCTTCCCCAATTTCCGGTTTCGTCTGTTCCTGCAGACCCATAGCTCTTTCCAAATTCAACAGTGTGGTTACTATCTAGCTTTATTAGAAGCATATCAGATTGAGTGCCATCGCCATAACAAGAAATATATATTGCTTTATTTTTCCCTTCATATATAGATGATCCTTTTTCGAAACTTCCTGCATCTAAAGCGAATGACTCTAATAAGTTTCCTGATAAATCAACTTTTAAAATTAAAATATCTTTTGTGCTATTGTCAACTATTCCCATCGCATAAATCACATTTTCTTGAGAGGAATAAAACCCATCTATAAGTGCATCATTTTTTGAATTGCCATAAGAGTTTTGCCAAATTAGGTTTCCAACCTTATCAAGTCTAACAATTGCTCCATCTTGGTTACCTGAAGCTTGTGTTGTTTGGTGAATAATTCCTACAATTGAACTATCAGGCAATTCAAATACACCCGAAAGCTGATCGCTACCAGACCCACCAAAGGTTTTGTGAAAATTTAAGTTTCCTTGAGAATCAACTTTTGCAATTACACAATTTCCATCAGATTTACCTCCCAATATTACCCCTCCATCTTGTGTCGTTTTTATAGAGCGTGCAAAACAATTATTTAGATCGCACATGCTTTTTTTCCAAATAATATTGCCCAAATAATCAATTTTCATTATTTCTGAGGTTCTTGAAGAGCCAACATTAGAAAAGAATCCAACATAATAACCTGCACCTGGGGCTTCATCTATTGAAACGCTTCTTCCCTCATTATCAAGAGAGGAGCCATATAATTTAGAGTTTAATAAATTCCCAAGACTATCGAACTTAAAAAAACATACGTCTAAACCTCCAAAAACCGAATTTTGAATTGTGCCAATCAGGGCAATATCTTTATTTTGATCAACCACCAAACCTTGTAATTTTAAATCAGATTGATGCCTTAATTCAAGAAAAAAGGTATTTGATGAGCTGTCGCAGGTTGCCTTAACTGATTGTATTCCTTCATTAAAAACACTATCTACATCGGCTTGTGAAAAAGCTCTGTTATATATTCTAACATCATCAATTACCCCTTCAAAAAATTGATTATTTGGATATCTTCCTTTACCAATAAAAAATGTTGGGTTTGGAACAGTTGTGCTGGCTGTTGCACCTGAAATTGAATTTCCAACTAATACGCCGCCTACATAATACCTTACAGTTGAGCCATCTCTTACATACACTATATTATACCAATTATTTGGAGTAATTGGGTAAACAAAATTGCTTGCTTCTCCGCCTGCTCGGCCTTCTAAATTACCATCGGAGAATTTTATTTTAAGTTGACCATAGGTTAAACTACTAGCATCTTGACCTGCCACGTGTTTTTCGTTCAGACCATTTCCTTGAACATTAAATGGGTTTACCCATAGTGATAGTGTTCTGTAATCGAAATCAAAAGTTGAGTTTGTATTTACATAATTCGAAATTCCATTAAATTCCATAGCAGAATTAGGATTTCCAAACCTATCTGAAACAAATAAACCACCATTATTGATTGCGTTAAATCCATTTCCTGAAGCATCAAGGGTGTTTCCATCAAATTTATAATGCGCAACTAAACTATCTTTTAATGTAAATTGAGCATTTAAGTTATTCTGAAATCCAAAAAATAAAAGAATACAAAATAGAAATTTGAGATTTTTAATCTGCATTTAAAGCATTTTCTCAAAAATAACCAATTTGTGCAAAAACTTAATCAGCAATTTTATTTAATGCCAAAATCAATTTGTTTAAATCTTCAATTGTGGTATAAACGTGAGGCGTAATTCTAACACCATCAACATTTTCAATATTTACATTGGTGGTGTGAATTTGAAATTCATTCATGAGTTGATTCACCACCTCATTTCTTGTTTTTCCTTCAATTTTGATGGATGCAATTGCTCCACTATAATCTTTATTTAAGGAAGTAAAGCTTTTAATTTTTGGGTTTTCTAAAGCTTGCTTTAACCAATAATCTTTTAAAAAGTGCAACCGTTGAAACTTTCTTTCTGAGCCAATCATCAAATGAAAATCTATGGCCTGGCCAATGGCATATTCTGCAGGAAATGATCTTGTGCCTTGTGCTTCGAATTTTCTAATGTCGTTTGATTTTGGCTCAGGAGGGGAGAAGGCCGGCCATATTTTTTCAATCTTCTCTTTTTTGATGTACATAAAACCTGTTCCGAAAGGAGCACAAAGCCACTTATGCAGGCTTGTACCAAAGTAATCAGCTCCTAAATCTGATATTTTAAAATTTAAATGAGCAAAACTGTGAGCTCCATCAATCAAAACTTCAGCGCCATAGCTGTGGGCTAAATCTGCTACTTTTTTTACGGGCATAATTTGGCCGGTCCAATTAATTACATGGGTTATATGTACAAGTTTGGTTTTTGAAGTGATTTGTTTTTTGTAAGCATCAACGGCAACTTGGTCGTCTTCAATTGGCATTTTTAAGTCAACCCATTTTAGTTTTATTCCTTCTCTGGCTTCTCTTTGAAGCCAAGCCTGCTTCATGTTTGGGTAATCGAATTGAGACAAAACCACTTCATCTCCTTTTTGCAATGGCAAACCAAATATTATGGTTGCAAGTGCTTCGGTAGTATTTCTATTAATTAC
>Ga0206131_10003439_pt1 | contig 18199 bp, 19 predicted proteins | sample Helgoland_Spring_FD_148636 | JGI IMG/M metagenome (GOLD analysis project Ga0206131, IMG submission 148636) | Pelagic subsurface seawater microbial communities from Kabeltonne, Helgoland, North Sea - Helgoland_Spring_Bloom_20160517_1 | ecosystem: Environmental > Aquatic > Marine > Epipelagic ...
CATAAATTGAATTTGGTGGTGGTAAATTAGCAATAATTGTGCCTACCATTCCCATTCCTGCATGAGGATCACATTGATAATCATAGCTACCTGCTGTAGTACATACCCATTCATAAACAGACCAAGAATTATTTGCAGAGCCACTGAAAATTGTTCCATCAGGATTACTTGAAAAAGTTGAAAGGTCTCCATTTACATTATGAAAACCACCATCATTTGACCATACTACGGTATCACCTATATTTATTGTTAATGAGCTTGGTGTAAAAGAATTATTTACAGAGTTTATAATCACAGAGTGACTGGTTTGAGAAGTTGCAGTGTAAGAAAATACCATAACGACTGCAGCCATTATGTAAGATGTTAATGTTCTCAGATTTCGATTTTTAATAGTTGTTTTCATAATTTTTTTAGTTTTATTAATTAATTTTAATGATTCGTTTTTAGTGTTATTTAACTTAAATGCTAATATGATGTATTGATAAACATTTAATTTTGTATAACTATTTAATTTAATTTCTATGCAAATAAACAACAATATTTATAACCAACAAACTTTTTGTATAGTTTTTTTATAAAATACTTATACAGTAATAAATATTAGTACATTTGCACTATGAAAAAGAAAGCAGATAATATAGTATATAATTATTCTAGCAAAGAATATGACGCATTCAGAAAAGAGTATCCTACTAGTTTTACTTCTAAAACATTTAGTCCTGAAAAAATAAAAGATTTAGAATCAGATGCTCAACACTATTTGACGACAAGATTTTTTGAGATTAAAGAGAAGTACGAATCTCTATTGAAAGAAATAGAATGGTCAAATCTGATATTCAAATCAAAATATAATTTTAATCCTATTGTTGGAGAAACATACTACCTATACAAAGGTAGTAAGAATAATTTTCTAAGTATAATCAAACCCCATGAGTGGGAAATAGAATGTCTGGGTTCGTACAAGCTAACCTCAAATAATACTTGGACTAAAACAGAATAGATTATTATTACATTTATAATGCAAAATCACTATGTAATTTCTAAAAGAAAAATCTCAACTATTTAGGTACAGCTTAACCAAATTACATAACTTTAAAAATAAACAAGAAATGCCAGAAGGTCCAGAGGTAAAAATAGCTTCAGATTATTTTAACGAATCCTTTTTGTTAAGTAAAAAAATAAACTTTGAAATTATTTCTGAATATTATTATCAAAAATATTATGATGTCTTCACTACTATTAATGATAACTTAGATACTTTTCAGCCAACATTTACTATTGGTAAGAATATATTTCTAGAGCTAACGAACAATCAAATATTTAATTTTCACTTAGGTATGACAGGTGGGTGGTCAAATGAATTAATCAAACATTGTCATTTTCGTGTTTCTGATGGTAAGAATGAAATATTCTTTAAAGATGTAAGGAAATTTGGGAAGATGAAGATACTGAATCAATCTGAATTTAATCATAAATCCAATCCTTCTTTTGATCTCTTACATAAATTATATCATTTTAAAAGCCATTTAAATTATTTAGAAAAAAATATTAATGTTAAAAAATCTATATGCTCTATTATAATGGATCAAAAATACTTTCCTGGAGTTGGGAACTATATTAAATCTGAGAGCCTCTATCTATCTAAAATACATCCAGAAGAAAAATGGGGAAATCTTAATAAAAAAATGAGAACTAACTTAATAAAAAATATCCAGAAAGTAATGTCTAATAGCTACATCTCAGGAGGAGCAGAACTTAAAGATTTTAAAAATCCGTTTGATTCATCTAAATTTAAATTAAAAATTTATGGAAAGAAATACACTGAAAATAAAAATCTAGTAATATCTAAAAACACCTCTGACTCGCGCAAAACTTGGTTTTGCTCTAAAGAACAAAAATTAATCTAAATATATTAAGCATATTGAAGTATGCTAAATATACTCAAAAGAAAAGTTAAATCTTTGCTCCAGTAAGAGCCATCAAATAAATACGCAATAGAATATATAGCTTTATTTCTTTGAAATAAATTTAATACTTATTGAATTAACGCAGTGTCTCAGGTTTTTCCCTGTCAACCTCTCCCCTTTAAAAACATGACCAAGGTGACCCTTGCAATTTGCGCAGCATATTTCTACTCTTTGCATCCCAAAACTATTATCTTGAATTCTAATTAATGAATTCTTAATCTCGTCATCAAATGATGGCCATCCACAATTTGATTTAAATTTTGAGTCTGATTCAAAGAGGGGATTATTACAGGCCTTGCAAACATATAATCCTGATTCAAATAAATCTACATAATTACCAGAAAAAGCTCTTTCTGTTCCCCTATCAACTATTATCTCTCGTTCTTTCTTTGTCAAAGCATCAAAGTAATCTCTATTTTTGACAGTATTATCTTGTGCAAATAAATATCCAGACAATAAAAGAAACAACAAAATTAGTTTATACATTTTACAAGATTACTTTGACTAATTATTTAGTATATCCTGTTTTGTGGTATCTTTCTGCTTTCTTCTGCAATAAAACTCAAAAAGCATATAATTAATGTACATTAACACAAAATTATATAAGAAATCTTCAACAGGAATTGTCAGAAATCTTAAACCAATAATCTCAGCATTATTATACCATACTGGCGGAGTATTTACATCAAGATAGCCTGTTAAAATTCCATTTACAATTATAAACGGAATTAAAGAAATTAATATGTAGGTACTAAAAAAATACCCATTCAATTTTGATTTACTAAAGGATATATTTAACATAATTAGAGCTGAAAGTAAACATACAGAAAGAGTATAAGCTCTTTCATAAAACATTAATCCTGTAACTAATAGTATTAAAGAAAACAATCTTAATACAACATAATTATATCGCAGATTAAATTTATCGAACTTCTTTAAAACAAAATATGTAAACAAACAACAAAATGGAATAATATGAAAAAATAATATCTCCTCTAATGGTAAATTTGTTAATAGTATACCTGAATGATATTCTGAATTAAAGCCCCAAACGCCTAAATATGTGAAATAGATGTCCCATAAAATAAATGGAACAGAAGAGATCAACAATGTAATAAACATTAAAGAGAAAAAATTGTTGAATTTTATTTTAGAATTAAATGAGGCTATAAATGGAATTATAAAAGAAAACAATAAGACCTTTAGGTATAGACTCATTTCTTAAAATATTTTTTTGATACAATTAACATCCCAAATGAACTTGCACCATATTTTCCTAAAGTTTTGTGATGAACTTTGTGAGCCATTCGTATTGCCCTAATGTAAGGGTGATTTGATCTCTTTAAGAAAGGTAATCTTTGATGAATAATTATTTCATGAACAATAAAATATCCTAATCCATATAGTGCAATACCTAGACCAAAGAAAATACAAATGTTATTATATTCATAGCCAATATAGATCAGAATCATTGATGGTATTGCAAAAATTAAAAAGAAAAAATCATTTTTCTGTAATACTTTATTTTTATCTACCACATGATGATCTTCATGCAGCCTCCACAACAACCCGTGCATCAGGTATTTATGAGTAGCCCAAGCAACAGCCTCCATTATAAAGAATGTTATAAATACAATAAATATGTTAAATATTAAACTCATGATAAACTAATTAATTTTTTATTCTTTTGCGCATATGCTTTTTGAAATACTCGCTCATAACAAATTCTAAACCAAGGAGAAAAACTTTCTGGACAATCATTTAATAATTTTATCAAACTCGTTTCATCTACATAGTTCCAACTACATACCTCCTTGAAATTTGGTTTTGGCTTCTTGTCCGAAAATCCAATAAAAACATGGTCTAGCTCATGCTCAATAAGATTATTTTGGAACTCTGCTTTATAAATAAAACTAAAAATAGGAAATATTTCTGTTTTTATACCCATTTCTTCAAATAATCTTCTATTTGCACAAGATAGAGTAGATTCGTTATTTCTTGGATGACTACAAGCTGTATTGCTCCAAATTCCAGGTGTATGATATTTCTCTAATGCTCTTCTCTGAATTAAAAGTTCATGATTAGAATTGAATATGAAAACAGATACAGCCCTATGTAATACACCCTTCTCATGTGCTTCTAACTTATCCATCAGACCAATTGGCTCATCTTTTTTATTTACGAGTATTACTTGCTCTTGCATTATTTAGTGATTAATTATAGTATAAATGAAATTCTGTAAATCTTTAGGCTCTGATTGTATATTAGACATTATCAATTTATAGTCACCATCAATATGTGCATCATATAGCAAGAACTTAGGGCAATTAAGTTGCACTAAATATCGCAAAAAACGAATCTCTGTATGTTTGGGGTTCAATAGTATCAAACTGTCTAATTTCTGAGTTGAATTTTTAAATATTTTATATTTACTAAAAGGATTAAGAATAAAATTACACTGCATGAGGTTTGATATAATATTATAACTATATTTAACAGGTTCTAGTTTGGGATTACAATATTTACTTAGATTATTAAGCCTAATACAGCTTTCAAGATTATTTTGAGAATGCATATACTCTTCTCTTAATTTGATAAGATCACTACATTTAGCGTTACTTGAAAAAGCAAGAAGTAAACAAAACAAAATAAAAAGAAATCTCATATTAAATTTAATTGATTTTTTAATGATGCTTTAAACATTAATGCCAGCTTTTCTAAATTCGGAATTCTAATTCTATCTTCTAGTATTCTAGAGGGTGAAAGATGCTTAATCTTTTTAAACAGATGATAGTAGTATAAATAAGATAAATAAACTCCTCCCCTTGTATTGCTAGGTAACATTTTTATGCCCACTAACGCATCATTAAAATCCTTCTCTATATCTTTCTCTATCTTTATTTTATCTGATTGTGAAAATCTATCCAACTGAACCCCAGGAAAATAACTTCTTCCTAATAAGGAATAATCAATATTAGCATCTCTTAAGAAATTAATTTTTTGAAATGCAGATCCTAAACTCATAGCTGTAGGCTTTAATTTATTATATAATTGCTCATCCCCATTAACAAATACCTTTAAGCACATTAGTCCAACAACCTCAGCAGAACCATGAATGTAGTCATTATAATTCTCTTTGTTATAGCTCCTCTCGCTTAAATCCATTTCCATACTATCAAGAAAATTATTTATTAACGATAAATCAATACTATAAGTATTTACAGTTTCTTGGAAACTGTTAAGGATTGGGTTTAAACTAATTTTATTATCAATTGCAAAGAATGCATCATCCTTAAATTTATTAAATAGTATAGTCTTATCATAATCATGAAATGAATCTACTATCTCATCAGCAAATCTTACAAAGCCATAAATATTATATATAGGTTTCCTTATAGATTTATGCAAAGCTAAAATCCCAAATGAAAAACTAGTACTATAAGTTTGAGTTGTAATTTTACTGGCTTTATAAGAAACCTCATCAAATAACTTTTTCATGATTTATGTTTTAAAATATAATCTGCAACTATTTGTCCTGAAATGATAGATGGAGGGACTCCAGGTCCCGGAACAGTTAATTGACCAGTATAAAAAAGATTTGAAATCTGTTTATTTATAATTTTTGGTTTTAAATTAGCTGTTTGTAACAAAGTATTGGCAAGTCCATATGCATTGCCTTTAAATGCATTATAATCACTTTTAAAATCATTAATACAATAACTTTTCTTAATAAGGATTTTATCTAATATCTTTTGTCCACAATATTTCTCCAATCTATTCATCATTTTATAAAAATATTCTTCTCTTAGTTCATTATTATCGGCAATACCAGATGTCAAAGGCATTAATAAAAATAAATTCTCCTTGTCTTTAGGAGCTACTTCTTGGTCAGTTTTAGACGGACAACACACATAAAATAATGGATCTTGTGGCCACTGTTTGTTTTTATAGATATCATCAGTATGTTGCTCAATATCACTGTCAAAAAATAAATTATGATGCTCTAAATTAGCTAGCTTCTTATCAATACCCAAATAATAAATTAAACATGAAGGAGACATAGAACGGTTGTCCCAATATTTTTTTGAGTAGCTACTATATTCTTTAGGTAATATATTCTGATCAAAATGGTGGTAATCAGCACCACAAATAACATAATCTGATTTAAATGCAGTTGATTTTGTAGTAATCTCATTTATTCTATGATTAACAAAATTACAAGCTGTAATTTCATGATTAGTATAAAATTTCACGCCTAATTCTTTACATAATTCAACCATTCCATCAATAACCTTTCCGAATCCACCCATTGGATAATAAGTACCTTGTTTTAATCCTGAAAATGCCATCAAGCTATATAGTGCAGGAGTATTCTTTGGAGAAGATCCTAGAAAAAGAACTGGAAACTCTAAAATATTTCTTAAAAAAGGATCTTTAAAATATCTAGCTACCAGCTTCCTGTATGAAGAAAAAACACTCATCTTTCCAAGATTCTTCAAAATATCTTTTTGAAATAACTCAAAGAAACTAACTCCAGGCTGATACATTAAAGATTTAATTGCTAGATTATATTTAATCTCAGCATCATCTATAAATTTCTTTAATTTATCTCCAGCCCCTTTTTCATAACTTTCAAATAAATGTAAAACCTCAGAGAAATTACTGTTAATTTTTATAGTATGATTGGTGTCAAATATCATCTGAAAACCAGGATCTAACTTTATTAAATCATAATAGTCAGATGGGTTTTTATCAAATCTTTTGAAGAAATTCTCAAATATATCCGGCATCCAATACCAGCTTGGACCCATATCAAAAACAAAACCATCTTTAGTGAACTGCCTAGCTCTCCCTCCTAAAGCGCTGTTCTTTTCAAAGACTTTTACATTTCCGCCTTCTTTAGCTAATGAAGCGGCTGCACTTAATGCAGAAAAACCTGAACCTATAATATTATAATCATTTAACATGGCACAAATGTATGAGTTATTTTTTAATATTCTATACAGTTTGTATAATATTTTATTAATTATGTTATACATTCATAAGAATTTATAACTTTGCGAAAATAATAAATACAAACAAATGAATAAATATAGTATTGATGATTTTTCAAAAATAACTGGGTTAAACAAAATATTGATTCGTACATGGGAGAATAGGTACAACTTTGTAAAGCCAAAAAGAACCTCAACCAACATAAGGTATTATGATGACAAAATGATTGTAAAGGCTCTTAGGTACAGTACACTTGTAAATGCTGGTTTTAAAATATCGGTCTTAAATAAGCTATCTACAGAACAAATAGACGATCTTATTAATAATCAATTAGAAAATAAAAATCAGACTAATAAATTTTCATTATACATATCTCAAATTCTTGAATCATCAATATCATTCAATCAACTACTATTTCATAATACCTATGAAAGATGCATAAAAGATATTGGGATTATTGAATGCTATCAGCATGTCTTATTGCCTGTATTAAGCAGAATTGGGGTTTTGTGGATTAATGATAAAATAAGTGCGCCTCAAGAACATTTTCTATCAGAATTGATTAAAACTAAAATTTATAAAGAAATAGAAAAAAATGGATATAAAAAATTACCTAAAGAAAACTGGTTGCTGTTTCTACCAAAAAATGAACTGCACGATATAGGTATTTTATTTGCGTATTTAATACTAAAAATGAACGGTTATAATGTTATATACCTTGGCCAAAATTTACCGCACTCATTATTATTATCTTTAAAAGACAAAAATAAAATAGATAATATATTATTTTCTATTGTTTCAAATGCTTCCAAATTAGACTTATTAGAGATAACTAACTTCCTTGAAACTCATTTTTCTGAATCAAAAATACATGCGATTATGAATGAAAATTTAATTACTGAAGAGCGTTTCCAAAAACTATCTACTATTTCAAGCATTGATGAATTTATAAATTTAATAACTAAATAATTTAGAATTTTACCTTAATGAAAGAACGTATTATTATTACTGGATATAGCGGTTCGTTGGCAAAAATAACAAGAGAATTATTGAAAGATAATTATGAAATTATTGGATTAACCAGTAATAAAAAAAGAGTTAATAATAAAAATATCTATTATTGGAACACATCAACAGATGAAATTGATGAAAGAGCGTTAGAAAATTGCAAACATATTATTCACTTATCAGGATACCCTATACTAAAACGCTGGACAAAGAAAAATAAAATATTAATGCAGAAAAGTAGAATTGGAGCAGCAAACTTATTATTTAACAAATGTAAAAAATTAAATATTTCCCCAAAAACTTTTATTTCTGCCTCCGCAATTGGAATATATGGTTTAGATGCAAGAGGCATAAAATCTGAAAAGGATAAAATTGGGACTGACTGGATAGCCAGAATGGCCTCAGATTGGGAAGAATCTGCACAAGAGTTTAAAAAAATTGGAAGTCGTGTTGTTCAAATGAGAATATCATTATTAATGAATCAAGAAACAGCTTTTTTGAAATATAATCTTCTCAGCATGAAGTTAGGTATTGGAGTTGTAATTGGATCAAAAAATAAGAAAATAAGTTGGATACATGTAGACGATGCAACTAACTTCATTAAAGAAGCAATAACTAATGAGAATTATAAAGGTGCATATAATTTAGCGACAACAAAACCAATTTCTCAAGAGATGTTTATTAAGAAGATAAAAGAAAGATTATTCCCATATGCTTTAATCATTAGAATACCTTCTTTTATAATAAGATTATTTTTAGGGAAAAGAAGTCAAATCATCAATACAGATGTATCCATAAATGTAGATAAATTAAAAAAAGAAGGATTCATTTGGAAATTTTATAATTTTAATCAAGTGCTAGAAAAAGTTCGAACTTAGGACCGAGAGGCGCACCAAAAATAAAGCCCACTTTAAAAAGTGGGCTTTATTGAAGAACAGCTTTTATTTAATTATTAATCAGATATTTAAATATTTATCTTAATGATCAGCATGTTCTTCACAATGAATCTCATTATATGTACCTGCTGGCACCGTATCACCATCTACAACAGTTAGTTCAATTGTATGGGAATATCCAGGAGCCTCAACATCTTCTAATGCCGTTCCACAATACTCTCCAATCTCAACTTCAATCTCGCCATTTGGACCATCAAACGCAATATGACATTCATGACAATCTGAGTCTTTTGAACAAGATGTAAATCCTAAGGCTATACATAGTGTTGCTGCAGTTAATAAATTTGTTTTTTTCATTTTTTTTTTTTTAAAATTAATATTGATACCTTAAGAAACTATTAAGATATTTCGCTTCATAAAAGCTCATCAGAATATTTTTTAGAATTCATATTTTAAATTAATAGTAAAGGATCTAGCTGGATTAGGAATACCTCCACCAACTTCCTTAACTCTAGATAAATGTGGAGTATACTCTACATTTAATAAATTATTGACCCCTAATACTACATTTAATTGATTAAATAATTTAAAGCTTAAGGCTATATTTAATACATTATATGCATCAGTTACGGTTTCATTTTTCACTATTTCTTCTTGTGCAAAAGAGTATAAATGATACAGAGATACAGTTTTAAATTTAAGACCTAAATTATATTCTTCTAATTCAAATTTAATACCTGTCTTAATTTTATTAGATGGGGTTAATGCTAAAACTTCATTATTATCATAATTTTTAGTCTTAATAAAGGAATACGATTGCTCAAGATGCAAACTATGTATACTATGAGGATGAAAATGAAAATTCATCTCAAATCCAGAAAGATTAACTTTATTAAATTGTCTGTAATCAAATATTTTATACGTATTATCATATAAAGAGTCTGTAGGATTTGGATTTATAGATATAAAATCAAAGATATTATGAGAGAAAGGGTTAATAACTAAACCAAAATGATCATTAGACCACTGATATTTCAAATCAAGTTGATAGCCTTTCTCTAATTCCAGATCAGTATTACCTAACTCGTACCTGTTTGTTCCATGATGAATACCATCAGCAAATAATTCTGCAAAATGAGGAGCTCTAAAAGCTCCTGAATAAGTTAGTCTTAACAAATGACTTTGCTGTTTAAAATAGACTCCTGCAGATGAACTTAATGCAGAAAACAACTTATCATAATCTTGCTCTTCAGAATCAATCTGTTTATAATCTAATCTAAGGCCAGCACTTAAACCAAACTGTTTTCTTTCATAATCTAAGGTTGAATAAAACCCTAAATCATTAGTTCTGGCATCTGGGATTAATCTTTCAATAGTATTGTTCTCATTCTTCATGATTCCAGCCTGAGCTCCAATATTAAATGTGAAATAATCTAAATTAGTTCTAGTATTTGTTCTGATTTGAGTATTTGATAGTACCATATCGAAAGCTGGAATAGTCCATTTTTCATACTCTTTCAAATTATTTATAAAATGACCTAAGTGAAAACTTAGCTTACTCTTATTAAGAAAATAATTATTTTCATAAATTAATAAATGATTATTAATAAATTGAGTAGGCCTAGTAACCTTAAAATCTTGACTAAAATTAATACTACTATTGGTAATGTCATCAATATTTATATTTTCTAGATTTTCATGTGAATGAGCTGGAATTCCAACTTCATCCCCATTATATTGATATCTGAAAATATTTTGCATCTTATTTCCTCTATTTGCAATAGAAAACTTAATAGCCCTATTTCTATATCTAGAATTAAATAGATATTTACTGTTTGGCAACCTATAATCAGAAGCTAAAGAGTATTGTGCATGTAAGTTAATATAAAAATTATTTTTTGACCATTTCAATCCAATTTGATTTCCAAACAGGAAATTACTATTATCAAATTTTGAGCCAATATATCCAGATAAAACTTCACTAATAACAAATGGATCATCTTTAAAATAAATCACTCCACCAACTGCCTCTCCACCATATTTCAAAGCAGATGATCCTTTTATTAATTCGACTTCATATAAGCCTAAATCTGTAAAACCTATACCATGATCATTTGCCCATTGTTGATTCTCAATTTTAATGCCATTTAAATAAGTTACAACCCGCATTCCAGAAAGACCTCTTACAACTAATTTCTGAATACCAGTACCAGAAGATATTGCATCTACACCAGATAATTGAGCTATATTTTCAATCATTGATGATGATGAAAAATCATCCTTTAAAGATTTTTTCTCAATACTTGAAAGTTTATTGTTCCCAAGTATATTAAAAGATTCAGTAACTCCAATTTCATCTAGATTAATATGAAGCTTATCAAGAACAATCTTTAAATCTAAATCAGAATTGTACTTTAAAATTTTAGACAAATACCCTTGCTTATAAAAATTAATATAGCTGTTGTTAGGAATGTCTAATTTAGTAACAAACTCACCATCTTCATTGCTATATATTAGTATCTTTTGATCTTGCAAGAATATACTAACCTCATTAATCGGAGCGTCAGAGGCATCTAATATAATACCCTTTGTTTGAGAGAAAAGTGTAAAAATATTCATCATAAAAAATGATGAAAAAAGAAATTTCTTCATAAAAATTGAAATAAATTAAAAATTGATAAATTTTTTACTTAACTAATATAGTTAAGAATTACTAGTATGTAATATACATCTAGACTTTATAAATTTATACTATGAAGGGAGGGGATTTATTTCGAGTATTGGTTGCATCAATTAAGTAAAGTGAAGCAAATAATTGAATTTCCTTTACAGTAAATGATTCTGAAACAGTGTTAATCATATTATCTAATATTGCTGGTTTGCAATTAGAAAAATGATCACATAAAGGGCAACTTTCTTCTAAACTTATTATGTGAGAGTCGTGAGAGCAAGCAGAAGTATTAAAAGAATTACCATCAAAATTCTCACAAATTGGTAAATCCTGATGGTGGTGGTGGTGGTGATGGTTATCCTCATCATGATTGTGAAATGAAAGAATAGATGAAGATCCAAATAAATAAATGACCAACATTAAAACACTAATGCACTGGTTAATTATTTTTTTATTTATTTTCACTTTTCAAAATTACATTATTTTTTTATACATAAGCAGTTATTATTTTTAATTTCTTAATTGCAGACTTATCCATAATGGGTTACTAAAAAAGTTCGAAATTAGGACCGAGAGGTTCACCAATAATAAACCTACTCGAGTGGGGTGGGGTTACAATTTATTCTAATGATGGTTTTAAATAAATTTGCTGAGCATTAATTGATATCAATACGCCCAAACCATTCTCAACATTTGAATAAACAGGAATCACCTCACCTCCAAATATACTTAACTCGCCTTTTTCACTATGATCTCCTAATGAATTATAATAACTATAAGTATCATCACTGAAAGTTGAGAATTGAATAATAATAGTATCACAATCAGCATACTTAAGATCAGAAATTACATCTAATGTAATTGTTTTTTGCTGTCCATTAAATAACGCATCAGTAAATACTACATTATCTCCCTCAAAAGTATAGCCTTCAAAAGGAATTTCGTTTGGGAATGAAGGGTCATTAGACATAAATCTAGTATCTCCACGAAAATTCAACTCCTCAATATCACCATCCTCATTTTCCCATTCTTTTTTACAAGAAGAAAATAATTTTAATCGGTAATAGTTCTGCTGACTGGCATTATCATCAAAGCTAAAGGTAAATCCTATTTTTTCTTCACTAGAAATTGTATCTATGTCAATATTGTATAAACTAATATCATCAGGAATATAGGTTTCTGCTAATATTGAAGGATAGTCAGAATGATTCACTTCCAACCTATAAGTTGAATTATTATCAGGGATGTAATCGCTCTTATAATAATACATTGCTAATGAATCAGCAGTACCATCATCTATATAATTAACATAAACTAAGTTTTCCACATCAGGTAATAAAGGTATACTTGTCAGTTCATTGTTCTTGTAAAGTAAAACATTGGCATCATTAATAAATGAAGGTACTGCACTAGAAAAAGCGCCTACAGAATGAGAAACAACTACTTGAACATTAGTATCAGTTTCTAGTATACCATTTAAAACTAAAACAGGTTCATGTGGCGGAATATCTAAATCAATAACCGTTTCCATGTTACAAGAGACTATAAGCAAACTAAATAATAGTGTAGGATATATAATATTTTTCATAATTAAAATTGTATTCGGTAAGAAATTGAAGGAATTATAGGGAAAAGTGAAACCTGTTTTGCAACCCTTTGATTATCTTCATAAGCAAGATAAGCAAAGAAAGGATTTTTTCTATTGTATACATTATATGCTCCTAAAGATAGTGTGCTATCCCATTTTTTTCTTTTTTTATGCTTGTTAACACCAAAGTCTAACCTGTGATATGCGGGTAATCGAGTTGAATTTCTATTACCATATGACTCAACAAAGTCAACAGCAACTTGTTCATCCCAAGGGCTAATTTGAGGCATCCCAGTATAAACTCCCTGAGGGAAAGTAATCGCATTTCCTGTACCGTATACCCAAGTAGCTCCAACATCCCATTTATCATTAAACTTATGTGATATTACTAACGAAAAATCATGCCTTCTATCATATTTATATGAATACCACTCCCCAAAATTAATATTATCAAATCTTCTATCAGCCCAAGAAAGAGTGTAGCCAATCCAACCAGTAGTTTTACCTTTCTTTTTTTGCAAAAAGATTTCTGCACCATAGGCCTTTCCCTCTCCACCTGTCTCAACGGCATTCTCCCATGACTCAGTACTTTCTAAATTAGAGTACCCTGCTTTGTATGTAATTAAATTACTCATAGTTTTATAATAGCCTTCTAAGCTTAACTCATAAGCATCTTGAAATAAAAGGGTACTAAAGCTCCCCGCCCATTGTTTTGATTTTTGGGAAGGAACACTTTCAATAGCTGGCACCCAGATGTCACTTGGAAAACCTACTGATGAATTGGATAATAAATGAATGTTTTGCTCCATGCTAGCGTATGATGCTTTTAAGGACCAACTTTCATTTAGCAAATATCTTGCGGATACTCTAGGCTGTAAACTAATATTATTTTTATCAATAATTTTATCCGCTAGTCCTATATTGTCAGTTGTACTATTATTTGCTAACGAGTAGTATCCTATATGCAAACCAATATTTGCTTTTAATCTACTTGTGATTTTTACATTATCTTCCACATAAAAAAACATTTCATGAACATTAGTATTGCCAGAAAAGTTTAGTGTCGTATCTAAAGAAAAATTCTGACTAGTATCAGATGCCTGAATATTAATATTTTGATTTACCTCTCCTGGAAAAAAATGATGATATGTATATGATGTTCCAAATTTAATATCATGATTAGGATTTGGCATATAATCAAAATCTATTCTTCCACCAAGATCTTCAATTCCTGCTTGATAATTAAAATTAATAGCTGTATTTTCGTTTGTTTGATTTGATGTAAGGCCAAAATTTGTATTGAAGGAATATCTACTGTAGGTTAATGTTGTATTACTAAAAAGCTTATCAGAAAATAAATGATTCCATCTTAATGTAGATGTCAAATTTCCATAACCTAAACCAAAATTTAAAATATTGTTATCTGAGGACTCTCCTCCCTTCCCTCCTTCTTGGCTACCATCAAAATCTACACCAAAAGCATCATTACCCATATAAGCACTTAAGTAAATTCTATCATGCTTAGATATCTTGTGATTAATCTTGGCATTAAGATCATAAAAATACAAAGTTAGATCAGTACTTGCTGGCATAAACGGTTTTGCAAGCAAATCAGCATAAGTTCTTCTTCCGGAAACTATAAAAGAGGTTCTGTCCTTAATAATTGGCCCTTCAAGAGTTAATTTAGAAGAAATTAAACCAAGTGTTGCATCACCCTTAAACTCCTTCATGTTTCCTTCTCTCATATCAATTTCCAGTACGGAAGAAAGCCTGCCTCCGAACCTTGCCGGAAACCCACCTTTTGTAAGACGTACATTCTTAATAGCATCTGCATTAAAAACTGAAAAAAGACCACCTATATGTGATGCATTATAAACAGGAACGCCATCTAGAAGTATTAAATTTTGATCAGGGCCACCGCCCCTAACATAAAAACCTGAGCTTCCTTCACTTGATTGCACTCCAGGTAATAATTGGATAGCTTTTAAAATATCCACCTCTCCTAAAAGAGCAGGAATAGTTCTTATCTGTTCAATAGGAACTTCAATCATTGATGTTTGTGTTGTCTCAACAACATTTTTTTCTCCAGTTACTACAACTTCTTGAATATTAACTGAAGAAAGCTCAAATTCAACATCATGTGTTATAGCAGAATTTAAATTAAAGTTTTTTACTTGGTTTTGATAGCCAATAAATGTAAAGGACACATCATATATTCCTTCTAGAAGCGTTAAACTATAAAAGCCATAAGTATTTGATGTAACGCCAAGACTCAGTTCTGCACAATAAATGTTTACACCTACTATGCTCTCTCCATTATTCTTATCGGTAATATATCCACTTATAGTGTATTTTTTTTGCGCATAGCTATTTGTTGCTATTAGTAAGATTAGAATGGTAAATATTTTGTTCATGTTATAGATAAAGGAATGTATTTTAAAAAAATTACTGATCATTGTAATTATTTATTGAAATAAGTATCAGCATATTTTCTCTTTTTTTCTCATATTGCGAATTTAAGAATATTAACTAAAAATAGAATTAAACTCTCTCCCAGACTTCTCAAACAGCAATTCTACTGCCTTTCTCCCTTGTTCCCCCAAAGAAATAGAATAGTTATTTACATACAAAGCAATGTGAGCATCTGCTATTTCCTTTCCCATTTCTTGAGCATGCAACTTCACATAATCAGCAGAGCTATTAGGATTTTCAAAAGCATATTCAAGTGATTTTCTCAGCACTCTATTAATTTTATGAAAAGTTGCTAAAGGCAATTCTCTTTTTACTACTATGCCACCTAAAGGAATAGGGAGTCCTGTTTCCTCTTCCCAAAACTCACCTAAATCTTTTACTTTTGACAAGCCTTTTTCTTGATAGGTAAATCGGTTTTCATGAATAATGAGTCCTGCATCTATTCTACCTTCAAGCACCTTATTCTCAATTTCAGAAAAAAGCAGTTCTACTTTATTTTGATATTCTGGATAAGCAATACCTAATAACATATTTGCAGTAGTATATTTTCCAGGAATTGCAATTTTACTTTCCTTAGTTAAAATGGTATTTGGTTGTTTAATTAGCAATGGGCCACAATTCCTCCCCAAAGCCGATCCACTATCTAATAAAGCGTAATCATGTACACAATGTGTAAACGCATTATAACTAAGTTTTGTAATATCTAATTTTCTTTGAAATGCCCATTTATTTAACTGCTCTACATCTGCAAAAATAACTTCAAACTCTAATCCTTCTGTATCAATCTTATGATGCACGAGTGCATCAAAAATAAAAGTATCGTTTGGGCAAGGAGAAAAACCTAAGGTCAATTTCATAATTTATTTAGTATTTTTTCAACCTCAATATTCAAGTTTTTTATTGCCAAATTAACATCCCAATTTTCTTTATTCCTTCTTTCAACTTTGTTAGAAATTGACCTAATTTGCATACAAGGAATATCAAATTCCTTACAGATTTTAAAAATGACAGCACCTTCCATACTTTCAATATCAGGCTTTAATCTATCAATTATTTTTTCAATAGATCCCTCATTACCATGAACAGTATTTACAGTTATTCCTACAACTTTCTTTAATGAAGTTTTAGATTCGTTTTTATAGGAAGTTGGAATTTCAAAATCTTGAAACTGAGAGAAATCACTACCATCTTCAAAACCAATTTCTGAAAAAATATCTTCAGCAACTTCAACTATATCCCCAACTTTTAAACTATCAGTAAATGAACCAGCAATACCCATATTTATAATTAAATCAAAAGTGGAATTAGATAATTTTCTTGTTAAGCCTATAGCTGTATTAACCATTCCAACTCCAGTTATTAGAACTGGAAAGGACATTACTTTATCAGATGTAATCTCAGATTTAGTAGCAGATACAATTAATACTTTCATATGGCAAATATATGTTATATTTGCAGCCTATTTATAAAAATATGAGTGATAATTACAATCAAGATATAGCAAATAGCATTAAAACATTACTTTCTGAAATTGGAGAAAATCCAGAAAGAGAAGGTTTATTAAAAACTCCTGAAAGAGTTTCAAAATCAATGGAATTTCTAACAAATGGGTATGAAAAAAATCCATCTGAAATTTTAAAGTCTGCAATGTTTTCTGAAAGTTATAGTCAAATAGTTTTAGTTAAGGATATTGAGCTTTACTCTTTATGCGAGCATCATATGTTGCCATTTTTTGGCAAAGCACATATTGCTTATATTCCAAACGGACACATTGTTGGGCTTAGTAAAATACCAAGAATAGTTGATGTTTTTTCAAGAAGACTACAAGTTCAAGAAAGATTAACAGATGAAATAAAAGACTGCATACAAGAAACTTTAAATCCAAAGGGAGTAGCTGTGGTAATTGAAGCACAACACCTTTGCATGCAAATGAGAGGAGTACAAAAGCAACACTCTTCAACAACAACTTCTGCCTTTTCCGGAATATTTATGTCAGATGAAAAGACGAGAGCAGAGTTTATGAATTTAATTAAATAAAAAATGAAAGCATATGTATTTCCTGGGCAAGGAGCGCAATTTCCTGGAATGGGCAAAGATCTTTATGAAGCATCAGTAGCTGCAAAACAAATGTTTGAAAAAGCAAATGAAATTTTAGGATTTTCAATAACTGATATTATGTTTGGTGAAGATGCTGAAGCACTAAAACAAACAAAAGTAACACAACCTGCCATCTTTTTACATTCTGTGATTTTAGCTAAAGTAAAGGGGGATTATTTTAAACCAGAAATGGTAGCAGGGCATTCTCTTGGTGAATTTTCAGCATTAGTTTCAGCTGGTTATTTATCTTTTGAAGATGGATTAAAACTAGTATCAAAAAGAGCAATGGCTATGCAAAAAGCATGCGAGCAAAACCCATCTACCATGGCTGCTGTTTTAGGTTTAGAAAATGAAGTTGTAGAAAATATCTGTTCAGAAATAGAAGAAGTTGTTGTTCCTGCTAACTACAATTGCCCAGGGCAATTAGTGATTTCAGGCTCTAATAACGGAATTGATATAGCATGCGAAAAACTTACAGAAGCTGGAGCAAGGAGAGCATTAAAAC
>Ga0206131_10003443_pt1 | contig 18191 bp, 15 predicted proteins | sample Helgoland_Spring_FD_148636 | JGI IMG/M metagenome (GOLD analysis project Ga0206131, IMG submission 148636) | Pelagic subsurface seawater microbial communities from Kabeltonne, Helgoland, North Sea - Helgoland_Spring_Bloom_20160517_1 | ecosystem: Environmental > Aquatic > Marine > Epipelagic ...
CTTCTTGAATTGAAAGATGAAATCTGGAAATTATTGCAAGATGATTGAGGCGCTAGAGTCACTTGACCGCAGCATCATTGTTTTCATAAACGGACAGCATTCTTTATTACTGGACCAAATAATGTGGTTTATTTCAGGTCCATGGCTTGTTTTTATTATTCTTCCGTTTGTCTTTTATTTCATTTTTAAGAGCTATACCAGGGTGCAAATTACTTGGATTCTATTAAGTATATTACTCACTATTGTTTTGACGGATCAGTTTTCAGTACATGCATTTAAAGAGGTCTTCCAGCGTTATAGGCCGTCTCATAATCTTTTAATTATGGACCAGTTGCATTTTCATCAATATCTCGATGGTACTTTTTATCAAGGCGGTAAATATGGATTTGTATCCTCTCATGCTGCGAATTATTTTGGTGTACTTACGCTGATATGGCACCTCTTATCTACTAAGTGGGTGAAATATCTTTTAGTTATGTTAGTACTTCTTGTACTATATAGTCGCATGTATCTTGGTGTTCATTACTTGAGTGATGTAAGTTGTGGTGCTCTTTTGGGTTATGTTTTGGCAAAAGTTGTTATACAATTCTTACTTTTAAAGAAAGTTAAACAAACATGAATTACTTGTTGGTATTTCTTGGTGGTGGCATTGGCAGTATGATGAGGTTTGGAGTAGGTAAGGCATTTTCTAAATGGTCATCTGCATTCCCAATTGCCACATTAGTATCCAACTTAGCTGCATGTTTAATTTTTACTTTGATACTCTATATTTGGACTAAAGAGGTCCGGAGTGATTGGGTTTTCCCATTTGCTATTATAGGTCTTTGCGGAGGGTTTAGCACTTTCAGTACTTTTTCATTTGAAAACTTTCACCTTTACGAGCAGTCTTATTATGGCTTATTATTTTTGAATGTTATCATTTCAATTTTACCTGGGATGTTTTGTTTTTACTGGGTTTCAGATAAACTGTAACCAAAATCAAACCTTGTATTAAGGTTGATATAAATAAATTTAAAATTATGGATTTCGTTAAAAAATTAATACCAACAATTCTAATAGCTTTTGCTGTAATCGTTACGGGGTATATACTGGGTACTTCCTATTTGTCTCGTGGAAAATCTGACCCTTCCGTTACAGTAAAGGGTTTAGGTCAGCAATCTTTTGATTCAGATTTAATAGTTTGGCGTGCAAGTTTTTCAAGTAATGCAATGGATCTAAAGCAGGCATATTCTGATCTAAATAGTGATATTGTCGAGGTTAAAAAATACCTAGCGAGTCAGGGCATTAAGGAAAATGAAATCGTTTTTGATGCTGCAGATATTAACAAACTCTACGATAGAGTTTATGATGAAAATGGGAATTTTAAGACGAGAGTTTTTCGCGGTTATGAATTAGAACAGACATTTGAAGTCCAATCTAAATCAGTTGATGCCGTTGAAAAAACATCTCGAGAAGTATCGAAACTTATTGACGCGGGTATTGAACTCAATTCATTTGCCCCTCAATATTATTATACAAAACTTGCCGCATTGAAAATCAAAATGATTGAAGCTGCCACAAAGGATGCAAAAAACCGGGCGGAAACTATAGCTACAAATGGCGGTGGTATCTTGGGAAAGCTAACCTATGCAAGTATGGGTGTGTTTCAAATCACAGCTGAAAATTCGAGTGATGAATATTCTTGGGGAGGAAGCTTCAACACCTCTTCAAAAAGAAAAACTGCGAGTATCACAATGCGGTTAAATTATGAGATTGATTAACCAAGCCACATAAGTACGTTATCTCGCCAGATCTCATCTGCTTCACGTTTTGTTAAAATGTCAACTTCAACGGCAAAGTCTATTACCCTTCCTGGAAAAGAATTACCTACACCTTCCATTTCTCCGAGAGGATAGGGGTCATCGAGGCCAGCTATTATTTGAGAAACGCCAACTCTTCTTTTGAGTAATTCTAAGGTATATGAATCATGAACAAGAGAGTCAAAAAATAAATTTTTATGACCTAAGGATGCCCTGGGGTTTTCAACATCTTCGAACAAGTCGGGTCTGCCATCATAGCCTTGTAGTCTTCTGCCATAATTCGCAATACCGAGCATACAACCATGAGCAAAACATGTTCTAATATTTGGGAATTTATTTGGTATATCGTTGAGTGTATATAAGTGCAAAGTATCTGCACATTGCGCCATCATCCAAACCAAATGAAAACGCCAGTATTGGTCTTTAAGATTTACTATCTTTTCTCCATCATACGGATGAATTTCTATTGCTAAATTGTATTTGTTCGCAAGCTCATAAATAGGAAAGACGGATTGGTCCGCTATAGATGTCCACTGGTTATTAGCGTTTAGAAAATGGGTGGGAAGACAAAGTAACTTGAGCCCATTTTGTGTTACATTTCTTTCAATTTCTTTTAAGGCGTCATCCATAAAAAGAGGCTGTACCACAAAGCCGCTCGTGAATTTTTCTGGATGCTCTTTTTGAACGGAAGCATTGAAATCATTTTGCCATGTAATAGCGTCTTTTGCATCTTGCCTTTGCCATCCATTGCAATAGATTTGCGATAAATTGAGCATCACACCATGGTCAATATTGTATTCGTCCATCCATTCAAGCTTTTCCTTGAGAAAGAAGCTAGGGTCTGTTATTGGCCTGCTCCAGGAACCTTGTCTCATGAATTTTTTATCAGTATCAATCCAGAAAAGTTTTTTTTCCTTCATGAATTTTGGAATTTGATGGGGCTCAGGTAGTATGTGTCCGTGTCCGTTGATTCTTTTCATGATATCCTAAGCTTTAATTGTGGTTCTTTGCTTATAAAACGAATATACATAAAAAAAGAGCCTCATTAAAGGCTCTTACATATTGAGGTATCAGCTACAATATCAGAAATTATATTTTTTGTCTGTAATTAATTTTTGTGCAATGGTCTGTCTAGCTGCTTTCGGATTAAACTCTTGTGTTTTGGTAAATCGTTTTAATCCCATCAGCATCATTCTAGCCTCATCGCCTTCTGCAAAGGATGAAATGGCATCTTTTGCGGCTTTTGCAATTTTGTCTGCAGTATCGTAGAAGTAGGTTTTGGCAATAGCGATATCATGCTCGCATGCCGCTTCTCCTTGTTTATCAATTTTTTTCTGAACCCTTAAATAAACAGATTCAGCAAGATAGGTCCATATTGCAACATCGGCAATATTCATTAACACCTCTTGTTCTTTAGCTAAGGTTTGCATAAGCTTTTGAACTGCTGATCCAGCAACCATTAATATCACTTTCTTGAACCCTTCAAGCATATGTTCTTCATTTCCTAATGCTGTAGTTGAAGGTTCCTTAATTTCTGGTATACTCATGAGGTCACCAGCAACTTTCATGGCTGGACCCATTAGGTCTAGCTCACCTTTCATAGCTCGTCTAAGCACCATATCGACAGTAAGCATTCTATTTATTTCATTTGTTCCTTCAAATATTCTATTGATTCTTGAGTCTCTATAGGCTCTTTCTACACTAGATTCTGCGGAATAACCCATTCCACCATAAATTTGTACTGCTTCGTCAACAACATAATCTAAACATTCTGAACCCGCGACCTTTATAACCGCGCATTCTGGGGCAAAGAGCTCAATACCTTTCAGTGTTGCTTGTGCCTTATCCATGCCACCTTCCATTAAGCCTTTGATTGCATCATCTATATTTTGCCCTGCTCTATATGTTGCAGATTCAACGGCGTACGTTTGAATAACCTGTTCAGCCAATTTATATCTGATAGCACCATATTTTGAAATAGAACGTCCGAATTGCTCTCTTTCTAAGGCGTATTTAACGGATTCGTCGATTCCGCCTTTTGCGCCACCCATGACCGCAGCTCCAAGCTTTATTCTTCCTATGTTGAGAATATTTAATGCAATTTTAAAGCCATTTCCTCTTTCAGAAAGCATGTTTTCAACAGGAACCTTCACATTATTAAAAAAGACTTGACGCGTTGAGGACCCCTTGATTCCCATTTTTTTCTCCTCGGGATTTAAGCTAATACCGACGCTATCCGCTTCTACAAGAAATGCAGTAAGATTTTCATCATCTTCAATTTTTGCAAAAACAGTAAAGAGGTTTGCAAATCCACCATTTGTGATCCACATTTTTTGTCCATTAATCGTATAATGTGTTCCATCTTCGGACAGATCCGCTTTTGTTTTTCCGGAATTGGCATCAGATCCTGAACTTGGTTCTGTTAGGCAATAGGCTGCCGCCCATTCTCCAGATGCTAATTTTGAAACATATTTATTTTTTTGATCTGTATTACCATAGTAGAGTAGAGGTAAAGTTCCAATTCCCGTGTGTGCTCCATAGGCTACTGAAAAAGAAAAGCCTAATCCTAAGTATTCTGTTGCAAGCAGCGTAGTCTTGAAATCAACACCCATTCCACCATATTCTTCTGGAACGGAAAGTCCAAGAAGCCCTAAATCACCAGCCTTTTTTAATAAAGAAGGCATCAATCCTTCTTCGAGACTGTCAATTCTGTCTAAATGTGGAATAATTTCTTGATGAATAAAATCTTCACACATACTTGCGATCATTTTATGCTCTTCAGTCCATTCCTCGGGGGTAAATATATCGTTGGGCTCGGTTTTTCTGATGATGAATTCACCACCTTTTATTGGCTGTTTATCGCTCATTTTGGTTGATTATATAATTGGTTTGTTCAAATATATGAAAACTAAAAGTATTATGCACGCATAATACAATTAAATTTCTACTTCCATTCTATAATCATTCATAAAGAAACCATTTCCTATTTCAAGATCTACAGACTCTATACTTTTGAATCCTAGTTTTTGATAAAAGTTTACTGCAGGGTTCGTGCGATTTACGAAAAGGTCTAGCTTTGAAATTTTAACATTTCGCCCCTCATTAATAACGAATTCCAATAGGATCTGTCCCGTTCCCTTATGATGATGACTTGGATCGACATAGAGCTTATGCAGTCTAACAGTATTGGTTGATTTTCTTAGTTCAAATGAAGCAAATCCGAGGTGTTTACTACCTTTTTTGTAAACAATAAATTGATGCCCTTTTTGAAAATTATCTCCAAGTGTTTTTAGATTATACATCCAATTGAGCATGTAAGTGATTTGCGACTCGCTAATCATTTCTTTAAAACAAATAGGCCAAATTTCATTGGCCATGTTTTGAATAATTTTAAGCTCTCCTTTAGTGAGTTTAACAATCATCTCATTGCTTTACAAAGGTTATTTGTTGATGCTGCCCTTCGTAATAGAAAGTCAGGCTGTATAGTCCAGGTTGGATATGCATACAATCAACTTGGCCATTAACAATTTGTATCGGGTACTGCTTACCTGAGAAATCTGTTAAAAAACCATTTTTATTTATTTCATCCATTAATTCAATTGCTAAAACTTCATTCACTGGATTTGGATAGACGTGAAGATGTGTTTTACTTTGAAGCTCATTCGGTAATTCTAGATTTAAAGCTTCTCTAATTGCTGCCATAGCATCAATTTTACCATGTCCCCATTTAGGATCTCCGTCCACGGGAAGTTCACCTGTCTTATTGTCTTCGCGAGCCGTTAAAAGCAATAGTTCTTTTAAATCTCGAGCACTTAATTCTGGCTTTGCATCTAATATTAAAGCAGCGACTCCGGACACCATTGGTGCCGCCATAGATGTTCCTGATAATCTAGCAAAGTGATAGGTTCGCGTATTAAATTCAATACTTTCAATTGATGAAAACGACGCGTCTGTGAAAGATGAAATAGCCGCGCCTATAGACACTCCAGGAGCAGCAATATCTGGTTTCATTTCTCCATCATAGCGTGGACCCTGACTTGAGAATGATGCTATTGCACCACCTGTTGTGATACCTGTAGGTGTTACCCAACCTGAGGCATACGCTGCCACGCTGATGACATCATCCGCACAAGAGGGTTCACTTATTCCATTTTTTTTATCTCCATTTAGCGTGCCTGTTCCGTATGCAGAAAATGGCATTCCCCAATTACCTACATCATTAGTGAGTTCGGTAACATTCCAATTGTGAACAATTCCTTCTGAAGCAAAAACATTGAGCATTACGCGATAAGCACTAGAGGTACATTTGACTCGAAGTCGCATTTGAGGTCGACCATTTGAAGGATGTGCATTTTCTGCGGAGATGTTATACCATATCGTATCCTGATCAATAATCAACATGGAATCGATATAGGCGTCTATATTTGCGGTATTATAAAAAGGACTCTCTGCGACAATTTGGCCTTCTGTATTTTTAATTTGAAGTTTATTCGAGAATGAGTTCCCGGGAGATCCCCAGCTGTGAATACTTTGGCCCCACATATTGGGATTTGAAGCATAGGAGTAAAATTGAATCCGTGTTGCTATAGTATCGTTATCAAATTCGTGCTTTAAATGAAAATTTACGTTCCCATTATTCCCGCCCGAGTTGACAAATACAACCCCAAGGTCGGTGTAGGCTGAAATCGCTGTACTCAGAATGGAATTCCCATCTAAAGTGCCAAAGTGATAAAGACCCCAGCTCATATTAATAACAAGCCTTTTTCCTTGTTCCAACGATTTTTGATACATCCATTCCCAAGCATCTAAAACTGCGCCCTCATCAACAAGAAAAGTAACAAATAAAAATTGAGCACCTGGCGCAATCCCCTTAAAAGCTGTACTTACAGCACTTCCTCCAGCAATGGATGCTACATGAGTTCCGTGTGTCGAGTAGCTATATATATTTGCCGTGTCACTTCCTGCATTTATTAATTCATTGGGCGTATTAAATTCTGTTCCATAATTAAAATTTTCAGGACTTGGTCCACTGAGTTTATATTGGTCCCAGGCGGCTAAAATTCTTGTTTCTTGTAGAAGGGAATCATAGAAAACAGGTGACGTGTAGTCAAAACCCCAATCTGTAACACCGATGAGAACATTTTCTCCGTCATAACCCTCTGACAAACCTCCTAAACCTCTATGTACGGAGTCCGCGTGAGTATCTATTAAAGCTTTATCAAGGCTAGGCTGGAATTTTTTAGCAATAGACGCATATTCTATATTTTCAAGTTTAGAAATTTGTTTGATCCTCGAAAGCGGAATTTTAATGGTAGTTATATTGCCTATAGTTCTCCTTGCTTTTCCTCCTATATTTTCGATTTGAATAGGGTCAAATGATTTACTTGTTTTTGCAATTAGTGATAGATAATATTCAGAGGCATCTTTATGAATGGGGAACTTGTTAAGCTTGGCCGTATCAATTATTGTTTTTGAAAAGGCCTCTTGAATTTCCTTTAAATCTTGCTGGTCGCATGTACTCATAAAACTTTGAGTGTGACTAAGAAAGCTATTTAATAATAAAATTACAAGTATCAATTTTGTGAGTGATGTCATATTTCAAATGTAATGAAAAGGCATCACATTTTAATGTATCGCATTTCGTTGAATTCGTTTTCGAATGTATGTTTTAGCGCCTTGATTAAAATAGTTTTGTTAATAGCTTTTATTGTTCATTAATATTATGTCCTAAAATAATTCGAAATTAGTAATATGGTATTGAATCGAATTTGGTTTGGGATGTTTTTAATAGCAATTGCTCTTGGCTTTTATAAGACATTTTTTTTAGGTGATTATGTCGTCATGAAGGATATGATTGATAGTCTGTCGTCGTCTGCAAAGGTTGGTTTTGAGCTTTCTCTATATCTTACTGGTGCAATGTGTCTGTGGCTTGGTATCATGCGCGTAGGTGAAAAAGGAGGTGCTATTAGTATGCTTACTAGGGCGGTATCACCTTTGTTCACAAGGTTATTTCCCGATATTCCAAAGGGACATCCTTCGATTGGGTCGATGATGATGAATTTTAGTGCGAATATGTTGGGCTTAGATAATGCCGCGACACCTCTTGGCTTAAAAGCTATGAAAGAGCTTCAAGAAATAAACCCTACGAAGGATCGAGCATCCGATGCTCAAATCATGTTTCTTGTCTTAAATACCTCAGGTCTTACGATTATTCCAATTTCTATTTTTGCGTTGAGGTCAGGTGCAGCATCTCCAACAGAGGTGTTCTTACCCATTCTTATTTCGACCTTTATTGCTTCCTTAGCCGGTTTGATTTTTGTTGCCATTAGACAAGGTATTAACCTTTTAAATGTTACGATTCTCTCATATATTGGAGGTTTGTCTTTACTGATTGGTTTATTGCTTTATTATGTTGTCCAGCATCCGAGTCAAGGTGAAGCAGTTTCTGTTGTAGTAGGGGGAGGTGTAATGTTTAGTATCATTTCAGTATTTATCCTTCTTGCAATTCGAAAAAAAGTCAATGTATATGAATCATTTATAGATGGTGCGAAGGGAGGTTTTAATGTAGCTATTAGTATTATTCCATATTTGATAGCTATTTTATGTGCAATTGCTTTATTTAGGGCCTCAGGTGCATTAGATGGTATTCTTAATGGCATTCGATGGTTTGTACTTGGGATAGGTTTATCTGTTACTGAGTGGGTTGATGCCCTTCCTGTTGCGTTTATGAAGCCATTGAGTGGAGGTGGCGCGAGAGGTGCATATGTTGAGGTGATGAGTAATTTTGGGATTGGCTCCATTCAAGAGCTCATAGCCGCCACGATGCAAGGTAGTACAGAAACTACTTTTTATGTGCTTGCTGTATACTTCGGATCGGTCGGTATTAAAAAAACTAGGTATGCAGTAACTGCTGGTTTGTTTGCTGATTTAGTTGGGATAATTGCTGCAATAATTGTTTCCTATATTTTCTTCGGTTAATTTAACAAACATCAATTCGTATTTTATAAAATTATAAATACGAGAATTTAGATTGATATTTTACATTATGTTATGGCATGGTTCAAAAAGAATAAAAAGAATAGTGAGAAACTTTTAAAGAAGGATTCTAATTCAAAAGTGCCCTTGCGACCTATTAATTACTCAAACATGGTTATTTTGGCATGGGCTAAGGCAGTAGAAGGTAATCTAGATATTCAAAAATGGTTGGTTGAGCATGGATACGAAGAGCTGGTCCATGCCTCATTTGCAATCAGGTTGAAAGAAGATTCAAGGGTATGGTTAATGGATAATGGTTATGCCCATCTTATGGCAATGATTAATGGATGTGAAGGTAATGCCCATGCCCAAAAATGGCTACTTGATTATGGGTTTCATAATTTATACCATGTTGCTCGAGCAATAGATTATGAGCAGGACAGTTGGAAATGGTTGGCTATTAAAAAACGAACGCAGCTGGCTATATTAGCCAAGAGTATTCAAATAGTAAAAGATAAAATAGAGGAAACGCATAATGATATTCATTCCTTGAATAAGGATTAATAATTTTCTTTAAAGAGTTGATAAGATTTTTTTTTAAGGAAAAGCCATTAATATGCGAAGGTGAAATTTATTTCCTTTGTTTACCCTGCTTTTCTTTGATACGAACATAAATGAGTTTATAGCGACTTTTGGCATTTTCTCGCTGTTCCACCTCAAACTCTCCTATAGATTTGATTAAGGGAGTAAGCTTATCGAAACCAAAGTTTCTAGAGTCAAAGTTCGGTTGTTTTTTCACTAGTAAACCTCCCACATCACCAAGGAAAGCCCAGCCATCATCATCAGATACATCGGAAATTGTCGAACTTATAAACTGAATGACTTTTTTCGTTATTGGGTCAACGCTTTCTTTGTTAGCTGATTTCTCCTTATTGCTTTCTGAATGAGCAGCTCTAGACTTTAAAATCTCGATGTATATAAATTTATCGCATGCTACAATGAAAGGATTTGGCGTTTTCTTTTCACCGATTCCAATAACCTGCATTCCAGCTTCGCGGAGTCTTGTTGCGAGTCTCGTAAAATCACTATCGCTTGACACTAAGCAGAATCCGTTTACCTTTCCTGAATACAAAATATCCATCGCATCAATAATCATCGCTGAATCCGTCGCGTTTTTCCCAGTTGTATACCCATACTGCTGAATTGGGGTAATGGCATTTTCAAGAAGGAGGTTCTTCCATTTAGAAAGGCGCGGTTTTGTCCAGTCACCGTATATTCTTTTAATGGATGGATTGCCATATTTTGCAATTTCTTCCATCATTTCTTTTACCTGCGCTGATGGTATATTGTCTCCATCAATGAGCACTGCTAGGTTTTTATTTAGATCCATTGTATTTGAATTTCGACAATCGTTTTGTCAGTTGTCTTTGATTGTTTCCGTTTGCCGCAAATGTCAAACTTCGACATTCATGGACTAAGATAAGAACTATATTGATAGGAATTCAATAAGTAAGTTATACGCTACTTGAGAATACATTTTACGTGAAAGTCATTAAATAAGAACAGGGTCTTAACTCTTTTTATTTTTTATTCGATTACTCACAAATTCAAGCTCTGTTTTATGATGCGGTGTTGGTTTTCCATCTTCACCCAAATTAACCATGACCATATTGTCTACGGTGAGAATTGTTTCTCTCGTCATTTTATTTCGCGCCTCACATCGCATGGTAATAGATGATTTCCCATATTTAATAACTTCCATTCCGATTTCCACGATGTCTCCTTTTTTTGCTGATGCCATAAAGTTGATTTCAGACATGAATTTTGTTACAATTTTAGGGTTCTCCAGCTGAATAACGGTATAGAGAGCTGCTTCTTCATCAATCCAGGCAAGAAGTCTTCCTCCAAATAAGGTTCCGTTCGGATTAAGGTCTTCAGGTTTCACCCATTTGCGTGTATTGAATCTCATAAGTTGAATTTTTTGAAAACTTTATTTGTCTGTGAAGACATATAATAAAAGGTGTGTTTTTTTCTTTGAATTTAGCTCCGATGGCCCTGTATATATGTAATTTATCTTTAGGTCAGGATGTGTTGTTTTGAATTTATTTATTGTTTTTTCCCAAACAATTTTGTCTGCTAAGAATGGAAAGTTGAACTTGTAAACACCAGAAACGACCTCTTCGCCTTCAACAGCACTGTCAACATTCGAAAATGTTCTGTTTGAAAAATCAATAATAGAAATAGATGAGGCAGTAGTTATAATAACCCCAACAATTAAGGCCAATTGAATTCCTTTTTTTGGCCCGAAACTAAAACCTTTATTATTAGAGGGAGAGATGAATTTAAATAAAGCCCATGAAGCAATCAAAATGAGCCAAAACAATCCATGTTCGAGGAGTTGGAACCTGTCTCCAAATACTTGGTCGCCAATAGAGAATAAACCAAACAAAGTAATAGAAGATAATATTGCTCGAAAAAACCATTTTTCTGTATGTGCCTCTTTTCCTTTTGCAAAATTTATGAATGAAATGAGGTAGAATACAAAATTGATAACTTCAAGGCCAGAGATTAATGCCAGCGCGATTGTCGCAAATAAGGGGTCTTTCAGTCCAAGGGAGCCAAAGAATTTGATAAACAAAGCGAAAAAATCTTTTCCGACCCACAAATGATGAACGTCCGGTATGATTTTATCAATAACACTCAATCCCCAAAAAAAGGTCCAATAAATGAGGATAGAAAATCTTATGATTGTTTTTTCTTTCATGGTCGGTCCTCAGTTACGATATAAAAAATAAGACCATCCGCCTTTTTAAGTCTGAGTGGTTTGGGAACGGTATAAATATGATTGATCATTTTTGAAGGGTGTTCCTTTTTAAATTTCCGAATAGACTTTTCGAAGACAGTACTACCTCCAAGAAATGGAAAAGAAACTTTGTAGATATCCTCACCAATTTGTTCTGCTGCTAGTGCATCCGTTCTTCTTGAGAAAAAATCAGTATTGTAATTGAAAATGGAGAGGCTCGTAATACCTATTAGAACCAATGCAACTATAGCAGCACCAAAGAATTGTCTTTTATCTTTCACCTTAGCTTGTTCATCTGATTTGTGTTCCAATCTATTGAAAACGACCCAAGAGAAAAGCGTTAAAAACCAGAACAAGGTATGTTCAAGTAGCTCAAAACGATCACCGAAAATATGGTCACCTATTGAAAAGATTGTAAAAGTTGCAAGCGTTAAGCTGATCCCAATAAAGAACCAAGAACGACAATCTTCAACCTTATTTTTAAAAAGTTTAAATAGAGCTCCTATGAAAAAGACAAAAGCGAAGCCTTCTAATGCAGCAGCGACCGATAATGCAAAGTCAGCTATGAATGGTGACTCAAGTCCAGCAGAGGCAAAAAACTTTTGAAATTGCGCAAAACGATCTCTTCCAACCCATAAAAAATGGCTACCTCCAATGATCTTATCAATTATATTGAGTAACCAGAAAAGTGACCAATAGATAAGTATTGAATAACGAATGAGTTGGCTTCTTGATATATCTTTATCGATCTTAGAAAACATTCTTGTTTACAATTTTAACCGAAGCTACAATTTTTTTTGTTGCACAGACAAAAAACAAGTCATTAAGGTTCTGTAGGTGCAATTACTGCCCCAAAAATCGAACTTCAACACGTCGATTAAGTTTTCTTCCACTCAACGATTTGTTATCGGCGACCGGTCTTTTTTCACCTAAAGCTTCAATAACAATTCTATTCGAATCGATTCCATTTGCTTTCAAGAAATCAAGAACTGCTGAAACTCGATTTTCTGAAAGTTTCACGTTATATGCATTTGGGCCTTGATCATCTGTATGCCCTTTAAGCGAGATGTTTAAAGATTCATTACTGTTCATTATATTGACGATTGATTCTAATGCTCCGAATGATTCTTTCTGAACGATAGCCTTATCAAATTCAAATAAAATATCTTTATCAACAGGTATGAATTCCTTTTTTTGGATTTCGATTTGTTCAACTTCTGCGACTTCTTCAATGACAGATTTTATATAAACTGTATCAACTCTGGTAATAAAAACTGTATCCATAGTAGGTATAGGTTCAATTTCTACATTTTTAATTTCATTGGCCATCGAGTCAGCAACATCTTCTTTTTTCAATGCTACAATTTCAGGAAGAATTTTTGGTTCTTTTTTACAAAATTTGATACCTAAAACTATCTCATGTGACCCTGAACTATACGAGGCAATATTTGACAATGGTGTTTCATAAGCATATCCAATAAAAAATAATTCTTGTACCTGAATTCCGGCTCTAGCAATCAATCCTACAGATGTTCTATATCCCAAACCACCGAAAATATAATTTTTATAGCAAGCATCCGTATTGAAATCAACTTGGTATCCGTTGTTTGTTCCTTTTGTAAAAATAGAAGGTGTGAGCAACCAGTTTGTTCCAAGTTGTTGATTATAGGCTATATAACCGTTCATATGTCTTCTTAATCCGTATCCGTCTAAACCTGAGAAGGACATGTTGCTTGTAGATTGTATTAATTGTTGCGATCCCAAGCTAAGCTCAAGGTTTTTCCACTGGTATAAAAGTCCAATATTTGTATTAATGGTTCCACCTGCTTGTTCACCACCTTCCACGATAGGATCGCCGCTATCAAACGCAATTGCATTTGATGCATCTATTCTATATTGATTATACCCCAAGGATGCACCCAGCCTAATTTTATGCGTTTCTGCAATTGTAATTCCGTATGAAGCAGAGCCCATAGCTGATACCTGTTGAATCATACCTATTTGGTCCACGAGAATTTGTCCTCCAACGCCTATTTTTTTACTTAAGAGTCCATTTGCGCTAATCATACTCGTAAGTGGCGCCCCATCTACTTTTACCCATTGATTTAGATGCGAAAAGTTTATCTGTGTGCATCCACTTGCTCCTGCGTATGCCGGATTTATGGCGTACTTATTAAAGCCATATAAGTTTCTTTGTGGTGTTTGCTGGCTATAAGTCACCAACGTTATCAAACATATACTTAGTGTTATGATTTTATTCATGGTTCCTTATTTTTTAAGTCTTAATAAATTGATGGATCCTGTAAGCTCTTTATCGTTACAGCTAATAGCATAATAATAGACGCCATCAGGTAGTTCCTCGTTGTCTTTCGTTCCTGCCCAAGTATTGTTATAATCAGTAGTTTCATAAACCAATTGCCCCCAACGGTTAAATATCTTAACTGAACATCCTAATATTTGTGGAGGGTCATTCACCTTCCAGGTATCATTCAAATCATCACCATTTGGAGTAACAATATTACTGACTTGTAAATCTATAGAGCAGTCTATTGATGAGAGTTCAAGTCTTACTATTGAATCACATCCATTCGCTGCACTCACCGTATCATAATAAACACCGCTTTCAGTAAGTAGAGTTCCCCCAAATTCAAAGGCATCTCCTATACATATTGTTTGTGCATCGTAACCTATTGGTGGTTCTGTTACAAAAACTGATAAATATACTGTTGAATCACAACCTTCTGCTGTTGATAAGGTTTCAATATAAACACCTTCTGTAGAAATGACTGTGCCATTAAAAGTGAAAGAACTTCCCATACAAATTGTTGTTTCATCACTGGCAGTAATTGCTGGAAGAAGAAATAGGGTTGAGGTAACAACGCTATCACATCCATCTGCATTTATCAAGGTATCAATATATACACCCTCTGATTCGTAAGAGCTAGTTCCAACCTGAATAGAAGCTCCAGTGCAGATGGTATATTCATTATTACTTGAAGTAGGTTCTAGAATACTCAATTCTGTAATGACAGTACTGTCGCACCCTTGAGGCGTAACATAAACTTCGGTATACGTTCCCGCTTCGGTTTGATCAGCACCTTCCAAAAATGCTGTTTCTCCTGAACAGATAGCAAGATTGATATTATTAGTAGTGGGTTCACATGGGTTTCCACAATTCGAAGCGTCATAAGAAAAACTAACGGAGCATGCACCGTCAGTTATATCTACGGTGTAAATACCGGCTGTAGGGGATAAAAATGTATATCCTGCTCCAGGACTAACTTGACCGATTTCAACTATGTCTCCATTAGGGTTTGTAATCGTGAAGTCATAAGGTGTATTGTAAAATGCATTTAGTCCACCGTCAGCAATAAATGTCACTGTACATGTAGCATCATCATAGGCGTAAAATGGATTAAGATCTTGAAGGTAAACAACGGGCTGACCATTTGAAGCCGTGGATGTAAAGCAAGTGAATTGCGCCCAATCGCCACTTATATCTGCTGCAGGTGACATAAAGTAAACCGTATTGTAACTTGGATTGGCAAAACTCCCAGTACCATCTGAATTATTTGTAAAACTTCCTGGACCTTCGATTAAATCAATTATCGAATTTTCAAAACCTGATCCTGAAACTGGATTAGGTACTGAGGTTTGATCATGAACAATGAATCCAGGGCTAAGACAACTTGGAAAGCTTGCAGTTGATTCACCAACACCATCTAACATAACATTAGGGGTATAGCTGTCACCAAAACAAATGAAGCTCGTATCTAAATCTGTAAATTGAACAACTTCTCCAGTAGAAAGAGTAATTTCGGGCATGCCAGCATCACTTTCTACCTCTTGAATGTACTCTATAATATATTGCCCTTCGTCACCTGAGGCACCTCCATCTATTTGAATTGCATACAAAGTTCCTGGTGTCATGCAGCATGCTGATTCTTGATTTCCTTCAAAACCGGCTTGGCCCTGAATCACGGGGGTAATTAATGGCGTAGCTTGTGTACCATCATCTGTAAAAGTTGCTGGCTGAAGCCCACCATAACAGTCCGTGCCATTGAGTAACTCGTATATGTTATATCGAACCGTATCCATTCCTATGTAGGCACGTATACTAATTTCTACAGCTCCAGATGGAGGTGCCGTAAAATAATGCCATACAGTTTGATTTGCACAATTTGATGGGTCGGATGCTGCGTTTGGTTCGCCAGCAAGGTATTCTTGGCAAGCCAATACGTTACTGCCCGAAACAGCTTGAAAGGTAGGGTCGGTATTTGCAAGAATGACGGGTACCTCAAATAAGGTATCTTGAAGTGCAATACATAAAATGTCATTTCCTGGTGAATTAAATGATGGGTCAGCAATACTTGGGTCATATAACCAACCTTTAATTTCTTCTGAAGAAAATGGGTCTAAAATATTCGCAGGATCTATTAATCCATAATAATCATATCCAGGTTCTAAACAATAACGGCTAACAATTGCACTTTCATCACCACCAAAAAAACCATTTAGTCCACCTTCGTCACCAGCTAAAAATTCAAGGTTAGCACAATTGAAATCATTTGGTACTCCAGGTGCAAAACGTTTGTCAAATCCATAAAGCGCGTTATGCTCTCCATAAACAATACTTTGATAATCTGCTTCGAATACGATTCTTCCAGAATTTGGAGCTAAAAAATTAAGCCAAACACTTTCATTGATATTACCGTTATTTTGAGCGCCTTGGTCATAATCATAGGCGTGAAAGTTATTTGGATTTGTTCCATTTGTTGGACCTCCCGTTTCACCTCGATCGTTACCCGAATTAAAGGCACATCCGAAATCAATTGTTGTGGATTGTGTATCGCCGTTCAAAGAACTGATAGCATTTGTTCCAATTATTACATTACCTGATTGACAGGGTATATCATCTCCTGAAGCAGAACTGCCACCAACATCATTCACCCTAAATTCTACGAGCCCTGATTGATCATTCCCATCTGAGGCCATTTGAACATAATAAGTTTCACCGGAAATTAATTTATGATAGCTAATTAAAGGGAATGGATCGCAAGAATCAAAAGTCAGTTCAGCCTCAGGATCTAATCCGAGGAAGTCAGTGCCATCAGCAAATTCAATGTGAGATAGGTATTGAAACTTATCTTTAATCACTGTTCCTGAAATAGGTTGAAGCCCTGCAGAGCAATCTTGTCCATCGGCGGCATGATATAATTGAAAGTACGTGCCTATCTCAGTGCCTCCGAGGTCTGTGGTTATTTCCACAGAGCCACTTCCAGGAGCAATAAATTTGAACCAAGATGATGCATTTGTGGCATCAACATCTCCAGCCCTAGGTTCACCAGACTCTAATGTTCCACTTGCACATACAGCAACGTTGTAGGTTGTATTTGTATTTACAGATAATGCATCACAAATATTATCAGGTAGTAGGGTTATTCCTCCTGCAGCAATAACAGTTACCTCGAATATGGCAGTATAGTTTTGTGTTCCGCATCCACCTCCAGATCCATTTGCTGTAAAGGTCACATTTCCAGTAGTTCCTGGTCCTGACGGAACTGGGATACTCACATTTTGAACGCCTGTTTCTAAATCTGAAAAGGCTCCTGTTAAATCCCAGTTAAAAAAAGGGTCGTCATTTTCATAAGCTTGCCACGATATATTAATTTGAGAAGGTATATCAGAAGGACAAGCATACAAATGATTAAAAAACAAGTCATTAGGATTACTTGTCCATGGACCATTGTTATTGTTATTGTTTTGAAAATTGAAATCTCCTGTAAGTCCGAATGCAACAGGGTTGTTATTGGAGTACCCAAGTGTATTATCTGTTGCAACATATTCAAAGGCATAATCAGAACTTCCAAGAAGAAATCCATCACAATCTATATTGGAGCCTACGGAAACACTGATGAGCCGCACCTCAATATAGGCTTGGGAAAATACCGATGATGAAAGACAGATGAATAGGGCAAATAAAAGCCAAGGCTTTAGAATAGCATTTTTAATCATAGAAATAGTTTAGATGTAGAGCTTAGACTACACAACTAATATACTATTAATTTACGATTTTAAAAGCTTTGAAAAATTCCTTAAAATTATAGAAGCATTGACACTGGATTCTCTAAGAATTGCTTGAAATCTTGAAGAAATGCCGCACCCGTTGCACCATCTACAACTCTGTGGTCACAAGATAATGTTACTTTCATTACATTGCCTGGTACAAGCGCACCATCTTTTACTACAGGAACTTGTTTAATACCCCCAATTGCTAGAATACAACTATCAGGTGGGTTTACGATTGCAGTAAATGATTCTATACCAAACATCCCAAGGTTCGAAATGGTAAATGTGTTTCCTTCCCAATCACTTGGTTGAAGTTTTTTGTCTTTCGCTTTTTGCGCGAAGTCTTTTACTTCTGCAGAAATCTGCATTAATCCTTTTGTATCAGCAAATTTTACAACGGGTACTAACAATCCATCTTCAACTGCAACAGCGACACCAATATGAACGTGATCATTACGTCTAATAAAATCACCCATCCAGGCACTATTTACATTCGGATTCTTTTTTAAGGAATGGGCAACTGATTTTACAACCATATCGTTAAA
>Ga0206131_10003444_pt1 | contig 18191 bp, 17 predicted proteins | sample Helgoland_Spring_FD_148636 | JGI IMG/M metagenome (GOLD analysis project Ga0206131, IMG submission 148636) | Pelagic subsurface seawater microbial communities from Kabeltonne, Helgoland, North Sea - Helgoland_Spring_Bloom_20160517_1 | ecosystem: Environmental > Aquatic > Marine > Epipelagic ...
GGCGATGAGCAGCTTAATGGTTCATTAAACGCTGCAATGATTGCTGGCGAAAGAGCAGCCTTAGCCGTAATCGAATCTATCACAAATTATAAAGTATAAATGTACCAAATGGATAAACCACTATAATTACAAAACAATACATTTGTACTATAATGTTCTGCGTTATGTAACTTGAGCTTTGGTAAAAAGCGAAAGTTGTTACTAAAGTTTCTTTAAAAAATTTAATCCCAAAAGTTTCTTCTACAATGTAATGGAACACTCTTTATGCGACGACGTAGGAGGGAAGCATAATGTGTGTGGAATGGGATAATGTTATAAAAAAATTAAAAAACAGCGAAATATTAAATATTTTGTGTTTAATTTGTTTTACTAAAGCTTTAACCATAGGAGCTTTTAGCTGAACACATTGAAAACTGTTTATAAGTTCGGTCTTTTGAAAATTAGGAAGTCAAATTCAAAAGAAGCTTACGGAGTAAGTAACCGAAATTTAAAGCTAACTTCCGTAATGAAAAATATATCTACTCGGTATAAATTGTGTTTTGTCCCCAAAATACAATATCAAATTATGATTTGATTTTAAGTTATTAATTCTTTTTAGGAAGGCATACTTGCTTTCGTGTTTTAATAACTTTTTATCACATTTATAATGAATACAAAATATATTGATTTAATCAATCAAACTTTTGATTTTCCTCAAGAAGAATTTACTCTTGAGAAAGACCACTTACGCTTTCATGATATAGACCTAAATAAATTGGTTGATACTTATGGAACACCATTAAAATTTACATACTTACCTAAAATTTCCGATAATATTAATAAATCAAAAGTATGGTTTGAGAACGCCATTAATAAACATAATTATAATGGGAACTATAACTATTGTTATTGTACAAAAAGTTCACACTTTAAGCATGTTTTAAATGAGGCTTTGAAAAATGACATACATATTGAAACCTCTTCGGCTTTTGATATAGATATTATTGAATCTCTAAAAAATGAGGGCAAAATAAACAACAATACCTTTATTATTAGTAATGGTTTTAAGCGAGCACAATATGTAACTAATATTGCAAGACTAATAAATAGTGGTCATCAAAATTGTATTCCAATTATTGATAACTACGAAGAAATAGATTTGCTCTCTAACGAAATTGAAGACAATTTTAATATAGGCATTCGTATAGCTTCAGAAGAAGAACCCAAATTTGAATTTTATACATCTCGATTAGGAATAGGTTATAAAAATATTGTGCCTTTTTACAATAAGCAAGTTAAAGACAAACCGAAAGTAGAGCTTAAAATGCTTCATTTCTTTATTAACACAGGTATTAGAGATAATGCTTACTATTGGAATGAACTTTTAAAATGCCTTAAAGTTTATACAAGTTTGAAAAAGATATGTCCAACTCTTGATAGTTTAAATATTGGAGGAGGATTCCCTATTAAAAACTCATTAGCTTTTGATTTTGACTATGAATACATCATAGATGAAATTATTAATCAAATTAAGCTTACCTGTGAAGAAGAAGGTGTAGATGTTCCTAATATTTTTACAGAGTTTGGAAGTTTTACTGTTGGAGAAAGTGGTGGAGCAATTTATGAAGTCTTGTATCAAAAGCAGCAGAATGATAGAGAAAAATGGAATATGATAAACTCTTCATTTATCACGACCCTTCCAGATACTTGGGCGATTAACAAACGCTTTATTATGTTGCCAATAAACCGTTGGAATGATTCTTATGAGCGCGTGTTACTTGGAGGACTAACTTGTGATAGTGATGATTATTATAATAGTGAGCAACACATGAATGCTATCTATTTACCAAAATATCATAAAGACAAACCATTATATATCGGATTTTTTAATACTGGAGCATATCAAGAAACCATTGGAGGTTATGGAGGTTTACAACACTGTTTAATCCCAGCTCCCAAACACATCATAATTGATAAAGATGCCCATGGAAATATCACAACACAGTTATTTAGAGAACAACAAAAAAGTGAAGAATTACTAGAAATTTTAGGCTATGATAAAAAACCTGAAACACAGACAATTCAAAATTTAAATACAAGTGCTGAATTACAATTAGCAGATAAATAAAAAATGGAAACTAAAACTTACGCTGGAATATCAGAAGAATATGCAAAATTAGAGCATTCGAAGATTGTATTAATTCCTGTCCCATATGATGGAACAAGTACATGGCAAAAAGGTGCAGACAAAGGACCAAAAGCCTTTTTAGAAGCTTCTGAAAATATGGAGCTTTATGATATTGAGACCGATTCAGAAGTTTATAAACAAGGTGTTTACTTAACTGAACCTATAAAAGTAAATGCTACACCAGAAGCTATGGCAGATGCTGTACATCAGGAAACTAAAAGCTATATAAAAAAGAATAAGTTTGTAACTGTTTTTGGCGGTGAACATTCAATCTCTATTGGTACTATTAGAGCATTTAATGAAATGTTTCCAAGCTTAACAGTATTGCATATAGATGCACATGCAGATTTACGAAAAAGTTATGATGGTAGTTCTTGCAATCATGCTTGTGCAGTTTATGAAGCTAGTCAAAACACCAATTTAATTCAAGTTGGTATTCGTTCTATGGACATAAAAGAAAAGTCTGTTATGAATTTGGATAAAACCTATTTTGCGCACGACATGGCAATAGATGATTCTTGGATGGATTCTGCTATCGACCAAATGACAGATAATGTATTTATAACATTTGATTTAGACGCTTTCGACCCTTCAATACTACCAAGTACAGGTACGCCAGAACCTGGAGGTTTACTTTGGTATGAAACTTTGGATTTTCTAAAGCAAGTATTTGCAGAAAAAAATGTTGTTGGTTTTGATATTGTTGAATTATGCCCTAATGAAATAGATAAATCTTCAGATTTTCTTGCAGCCAAATTATACTATAAAATGTTAAGCTATAAGTTTCAAGATGAAGAACAAGAAGACTCTTATGATGAGACTTACGAAGAGTCAAATAGATTAGGTAATTACTTGAAATTTAATGAAGATGATGAGTACTAAAGGCGCAATTTCAAACTTTATAGAAAAATACTACTTACATTTTAATGCAGCTACAGTAGTAGATGCCGCAAAAGCTTATGAAGCGCAATTAAATAAAGGCTCGAAAATTTTAGTGTCTTTGGCAGGAGCAATGAGTACTGCCGAAATAGGAAAGATTTTTGCTGAAATGATAAGACAAGATAAGGTGCAAATTATTTCTTGTACAGGTGCAAATTTAGAAGAAGACATCATGAATTTGGTAGCCCATTCTCATTATAAACGAATTCCAAATTATCGTGATTTAACACCAGAACAAGAATGGGATTTATTGGAGCAAGGTCTTAATCGTGTTACAGATACTTGTATTCCAGAAGAAGAAGCATTTAGACGATTGCAACAGCATATTTATAAAATATGGAAAGAAGCAGATGATAAAGGAGAACGTTATCTACCACATGAGTATATGTATAAACTGCTATTATCTGGAGTGCTGGAAGAGTACTATGAAATAGATTTAAAAGATTCATGGATGTATGCAGCCGCAGAAAAGAATATGCCAATTATATGCCCAGGTTGGGAAGATAGTACCATGGGAAATATTTTTGCAAGTTACGTAATGAAAGGAGAGCTTAAAGCAAGTACTATTAAATCTGGTATTGAGTATATGACTTATTTGGCAGATTGGTACACAGATAATTCCAAAAATGGTATAGGTTTTTTCCAAATAGGAGGTGGTATTGCTGGAGATTTTCCAATATGTGTCGTGCCAATGTTATATCAAGATATGGAACGAACAGACACACCTTTTTGGAGTTACTTCTGCCAAATAAGTGATTCTACAACAAGTTATGGTTCGTATTCTGGAGCAGTTCCAAATGAAAAAATTACTTGGGGAAAATTAGATATTAATACACCAAAATTTATAATCGAGAGTGATGCTACAATTGTTGCTCCGTTAATCTTTGCTTATTTGTTAGGCATGTAACACCAAATAAAATGATACGAAAAATTGTAGATTACCAAAAGTTGAATGAAGATATTCTAAATCTATTAGTAGAGAAATTTCCTGACGGATATTCTGATAGGGATATAATCGCATTTAGAAATGCACAAAACGAATACATAGAAACTGTTGAAGTAAGAACTGAAGATACAGTCTATTTAGTAAAAGTTGGAAAACGATTAGTTCAAGCTATGGAAGATTTTGAAGAGGATGAAGATGAAGATAATAGCCTTAATAATGAAGTCGAAAGTGATAATGAGAGCATTGACACTATAAATGGAGAAGATTTAGACTAAACTAAAGAATTAATCATGTTTGGTAAAATTGACAAATCAAGGCTTATTGCTATAAAGAATGACAAAATTCTTGTTCTTGAAAAAATAGGTGAGAAGAAAAAGTTTTCACTAGCTGGTGGTGTGAAAAAGAAAAAAGAAACAGATATTAAATCATTAATAAGAGAAACTTTTGAAGAAATTGGGTTGCGGTTAAAAAAGAAAGAGTTAACATATTTTCTATCAAGAAAGAACAATAACACTAAAAAAAAGGAAATCTATAAGCATTATTTTATAACAAATACTTCAATAAAAAATATTGAAGTATTAGAGCCTCATAAGTTTAAAAAAGTGCTGTGGGTTCCTTGGTATGATGCTCTTGAATATTTAGATAAGGATGACCGAAGTGCAATAACATTATATTTTGACCAGTTTCGAAAACAAGTCAATTAAAATAGAATATATATATAACCAACTAAAGTAAATTAATATGGAAGCTTTATTTCATCTATCATTACCTTGTACAAATATTCAAGAAACCAAAAGGTTTTATATTGAAACCATTGGCGCAGTTCTCGGAAGGCATTCAAATAACTGGGTAGATATTAACTTATTTGGTCATCAAATAACCTTTACCCAAGCACCTAAATTTAATTTCACTAATCCTAATTACGTGTTCGAGGGAAAAATTCTTCCTTCTTTTCACTTTGGAATTATATTGAGTGTAGATAAATGGGGAGCTTTGTATTCTAAACTTAATGAACTAAAATTAGAATTAGTAACACAAGCAACGTTTTTGAAAAATAAGTCCGGAGAACATTTGTCCTTTTTTGTAAAAGACCCAAATGGTTATATGTTGGAATTCAAAAGTTTTAAGCAACCAAAAGAGGTTTTTATTATGTAAAATAGAATCTCGATGTTAAACTTGGTCTCATAAAATTTTGGTCAAAACAATAGGAGAAATGAGCGTCTATATTTTAGGGGTTTAGTAATACAGTTTCTTAATATTTTCAATTATACAAGGGATTTCAAAGCAATCTTAATAAGTTACAATGTTTCCTAAAATATAGCGAATGAGCCGTTAATTGTTTCCAAAAGTTTATGCAGCCTTGAATTTTTGTTTCTTTTGTTTCAAGACAAAAGATAATGAAACACGAAAAAAAAGGATTAATTGAAGTTCTACATATAACAAGTGCATAGAATTTTATTTTTCATAAAATTTATGCTCTTGTGGCAATCCACGAGAATCGTCTAAATTTTTTTATTACGTATATTTTATCGAATACGCGATTTTTAATACAGCGCAAAAAGGTTAGCTTTTATTTTGGCGTTGGCAAGCGTTGGATAATTGTGTTATAAATAAATTGCGAATGAGCCGTTAATTGTTTCCAAAAGTTTATGCAGCCTTGAATTTTTTTTTCTTTTGTTTCAAGACAAAAGATAATGAAACAACTACATTATAGCTATCAAATGGATAAACCACTATTACAGACAAAACAATACATTTGTACTATAATTAATATTATGTCAAATAGATTATTTTAATATATCCTATCCTCTTTTAATAATTAGATTATTTTTGTTCTCATGCAAACACAAAAAGTTACCAAATTTGAATTCATAGCCCTAATGGCTTTTTTAATGTCTGTGGTAGCTCTTGCCATTGACGCCTTATTACCGGCTCTAGACATTATTGGTAATTCCTTAGATACACAAGAAAATTCTGATCATCAATTACTCATAACAATGATTTTCATTGGTTTAGGCCTTGGGCCTCTTTTTTTTGGCCCCTTGTCGGATAGCTTAGGTCGAAAGCCAATGGTTTTTGTAGGTTTTGGTATCTTTATTTTAGCCAGTTTTATATGTGTTTATTCCAATTCATTAGAAATAATGGTCTTAGGTCGAATTCTACAAGGCTTTGGTCTCTCTGCTCCTCGTACCATTAGTGTAGCAATTATTAGAGATTTATATTCAGGTGATTATATGGCAAAAATAATGTCCTTCGTAATAGTTATTTTTTTATTAGTTCCAATCATTGCACCAGCAATAGGTAAGTTTATATTAGATTATTTTAATTGGGAAGCTATTTTTATTTTTCAGATCATATTTTGTCTACTTATTGCTTTTTGGTTTTGGAATCGTCAAGAAGAGACTTTAAATCACAAAAATCGAATTGCTTTTAAAATTAACTTATTTTCTCAAGGATTTTTAGAATTAATACGCTACAAAACAACTATTGCTTACACATTAATTTCAGGTTTTATTACGGGGTCGTTTATGGTTTATTTGAGTACTTCTCAACAAATATTTCAAGAACAATATGGCTTAAAAGAAGCCTTTCCATATATATTTGCTGGGCTTGCAACTGCTTCAGGAAGTGCGATTTTATTAAATGGTATTTTTGTAGTAAAATATGGAATGAAAAAAATGATCCATGTTTCTCTTATTGGTTTTTTTATCATATCTATCTGCTACAGTATTTTATTTTTTAATTCAGTGAATCCACCAATTAAGGTTATTCTGTTATTTTTTTCACTTCAATTTTTCTGTTTAGGGTTTCTGTTTGGTAATTTACGAGCTATTGCAATGGAGCCTGTTGGTCATATTGCAGGAATTGGAGCGGCTATTACTGGCTTTATTTCAACGCTAATGGCAGTTCCAATAAGTATTTTTATTGGAAAATTTGTTACGGTTACCGTACTTCCTATATTTATTGGATTTTCAATTTGTTCTTTTCTATCTATAGTAATTGTATCAGTTGTATATATAAGTAAAACCAATAGGTATTGAGCGGACAATGACGGCATCTCAAAAAAACTAGTCTAAAAAGCGGTAATATCCAGTCTTTAAGTAGGCTCCTTCCTTAAAATTAATTGGATGATCTATATCATGCTGAGTGGTTTTTACTAAAAAATAATTACGAGGAACTGTGTCGAGAGCTTCTTTGTTGATGGCTAAAAATTCACTTGCTAAAACTCTGGAAGAACAAGATGCCAAGACCAACAATCCATTTTTTGATGTTAAGCTAGCTCCTAATAAAGCTAATTGTTTATATTTCTTCTTTGCAATTTCGATTTCTTTTTTATTTTTTGCAAAAGATGGAGGATCTATAATTACGACATCAAAGGTTCTTTTTTTTGAAATGAAATTTTGTAAAATTTTAAAAGCATCACCAACTAGGGTCGTATGATTTCCTGTAAAATTATTCAGCTTTCCATTTTGAACCGCTAATATTAACGCTTGTTTACTAATGTCAATACTGGTTACTTCTTTTGCTTGATTAGCTAAGGCATGTACCGAAAATCCACCAGCATACGAAAAAACATCTAACACCGTCTTATTTTTAGACAAAAGCCCAACTTGTCTCCGATTTTCTCGATGATCTAGAAAATATCCTGTTTTATGACCTTTAATGACATTCGCTGAAAAATGAACACCATGTTCAATAAAGGGAATATTAGCATCAGTTAATGTTCCATAGATAACTTGTCCGTCCTCGGTGTTGTAGCGATCTTTTAATTGCTGAAGTGAGCGACTTAATCGAAGTACAGCTGTCGTTGTATCGCTTACAGTTAGCAAATGCTCCGTTATTATTTTTAAATACGGAAACCAAATACTTGAATATAATTTAACCACTATCACTTTATGATAAACATCAGCAATTAAGCCTGGAAAGCCATCATTTTCTCCAAATAAAAAACGATAACTATTTGTATTTGTTTTTAATAAAGGGATGCGTAATTTATACGCTTCATTTATTTTATTTAAAAAAAAATTAGAATCTAGTAGTACTCCCCCACCGTGATGTAACATTTTAATACAAATTGGGGACATAGAATCATACAGTCCAACACCAATAACATTATTTTTATCACGCCCAAATATGATTGCGATATCTCCTGAGGAGGCTTCTTTATTAATTTTTTGGATACTATTCGTAAAAATCCATGGATGCCCGTTTTTTACGTTACGTTCACCAACAGCTGTTAGTTTTACAGCTAACCTATTTGGTTTTATTTTTATAGAAGGTAAAATATTAATAAGCTAATAATTCTAACAAATCGTTTTTAAATTTATTTTTTGGTAAATAATCAGCTTCTAAATTTGCGGCAAATGGAATGGGGGTATCTAAACTTGCAAGTCGCTTAACTGGAGCATCTAATTTTTCAAAACAATTTTCCATAATCATTGCAGCTATGTCTGAGGCGATACCTCCAAACATAGAATCTTCTTGAAGAATTATAACTTTCCCTGTTTTATTTACAGAATTATAAATAGCATCGGTGTCTAAAGGTGCTAGAGATCTTAAATCTATTAAATCAACCGAAATATGTTTTAACTCTTTGAGGGTATCTAAGGCCCAATGTACTCCAGCACCGTATGTGATAACAGAAACATCATTCCCCTCATTTATTAAAGAAGCCTTCCCTAATGGAAGCGTATAATAGTTAGTTGGAACATTCTGTCGAATACTTCGATATAGCGCCTTATGTTCAAAAAATAAAACAGGATTTGGGTCCTCAATACTAGTAGCTAAAAGTCCTTTTGCATCATACGGAAAAGCAGGATATACTACTTTTAGTCCGGGTGTATGAGTAAACCACGCTTCATTGGTTTGACTGTGAAAAGGCCCCGCTCCCACTCCTGCTCCACAAGGCATACGGATAACAACATCCGCTTTTTGATTCCATCTATAATTTGATTTAGCTAGTAAATTGACTATTGGATTAAATCCTGAGGTAACAAAATCAGAAAATTGCATTTCCATCATTGATTTGTAACCATTAATAGATAATCCCATAGCTGCGGAAACAATTGCAGATTCACAAATGGGCGTGTTTCTTACTCTATCCTTACCAAATTCCTCTAAAAATCCATCTGTTATCTTAAATACGCCTCCATAGTCAGCGATATCCTGCCCCATTAAAACTAAGTTATCATGTCGCTGCATTGATTGCCTTAAACTCTCAGAAATTGCATCTACTAAACGTAGATTATTAGATTCATTATTTTCCTTAATCTCTTTATATTCAAATTGATGAAACACATCATTTAACTCATTTGTTGTAGTCGACTCTATGGGAGGCTCAGCAAAAGCAATGTCCAATCCGTCCTGAATTTCTTTTACAATAGAAGCTTTACTAATTGCCTCAATTTCTTCTGTTAAAACACCTTGAGTTTTAAGAAAAGTTGTATAATTTAATAAGGGATCTTTTAAGTCCCAAGATTGTAACAATTCTTTTGGCACATACTTAGTACCACTAGCTTCTTCGTGACCACGCACTCTAAAAGTTTTAAATTCTAGCAGAACGGGTCGTGGATTTTCACGAACATCTGCAACCAATTCATTTAATTTTGTATATACTTCTAAAATATTATTTCCGTCAATAATATGAGATTCCATACCGTATCCGTGAGCACGATCAGACAAATTTTCACAATTAAATTGTTGTGATGTTGGAGTAGATAAACCATAACCATTATTTTCAATACAAAAAAGAACTGGTAATTTCCAAACAGACGCTACATTAAGAGCTTCATGTATATCACCTTCACTAGTTCCTCCGTCACCTGTAAAAACTGCACAAACTTTATTATTATTTTTAAGTTTGTTCGCTAGTGCTATTCCGTCTGCCACCCCAAATTGAGGTCCTAAATGGGATATCATTCCTACAATATGGTATTCTTGTGTACCAAAATGAAAACTTCGATCTCTCCCTTTTGTAAAACCATTAGCTTTACCCTGCCATTGCGAAAAAAGACGCTCCAAAGGTATATTCCTACCTGTAAAAACACCTAAATTTCTATGCATTGGCATAATGTATTCATCTTTGTCTAAAACAGCTGTTATTCCAACAGATATTGCTTCTTGACCAATGCCACTGAACCATTTTGAAATTTTACCTTGACGGAGTAAAATCAACATTTTTTCCTCAATTAATCGAGGTTTTAGCATCATTTTGTAAAGGCGCAATAAAGTACTATCATCTAAATTACTACGATCGTAATCAAAGTGAATATTTGCTGCTTTTTCAGAATTCATTTTTTTGTATTTACAAATCAAAAGTAGAAAAAAACCCAACGTAACAAGCTATTTCTTTTCATTTACATTTTAAAGCTAAATTGGTATATTTGTAGTTCAAATTTTTACAAATGACAAATATACCAAGCGTGGATCTTGCTGACTTTTTATCGGAGGATCCAGTAAGAAAACAAAAGTTTGTGCATGAAATTGGTACAGCGTACTCTGAAATAGGTTTTGCCTCTGTTAAAAATCATTTTTTAAGTGACGAATTAATGGAACAACTGTACGATCAAGTTAAAAAGTTTTTTGCATTACCAATAGCAACTAAAGAAAAATATGAAATTTCAGGATTAGGCGGTCAGCGTGGATATATCTCTTTTGGTAAGGAACATGCTAAAGGAAAAAAAGAAGGAGATCTGAAAGAATTTTGGCATTTTGGTCAAGAAGTTTCAGAGGATGCAAATCTTAACGAAGAGTATCCAGATAATGTTTTAGTAAATGAGCTCCCCTCTTTTAATAAAGTTGGATTGGAAGCTTATCAACTACTTGAAAAAACTGGGGTATATGTATTAAGGGCTTTATCGCTTTATATTGGAATGGATGAATTTTATTATGATAAATGGGTTGCTAATGGAAATAGTATTTTACGTCCTATACACTATCCACCGATCCATACTGAACCTAAAGGTGCTGTAAGAGCTGGAGCTCACGGAGACATCAATCTAATTACTTTACTTATGGGAGCCTCTGCAGGAGGTTTGCAAGTGCTACGAAAAGATGGTCAATGGATAGAGGCTAAACCAGAAGAAGGAAATTTAGTAATCAATGTTGGCGATATGCTCGAGAGACATACCAATAATAAATTAAGATCTACCATCCATAGAGTTGTTAATCCTCCTAAAGAGGAATGGGGAAAACCAAGGTATTCGATTCCTTTTTTCTTACATCCTAGAAGTGATATGAGTCTAAATTGTCTTGAGGAATGTGTTGATGAAAGTCACCCTAAAGGTTTTGATGATATCACAGCCGGTGATTTTTTAAATCAACGTCTAAAAGAAATTGGTTTGATGTAATGGATTTAAAAGATCAACTTAAAAGCTTATTCCCAGAACATCAACCATCTAAAGAAGAAGAAATTAAAGTAACTCCTTCTCTTTGGTTACAAAAAGACCCACTCGTCTGTAAATATGAAAAACGCAAGGGAAAACCTATTACTATTATCGAAGGTTACACAGGAGCAAACTCTGACTTTAAAATTTTAACTAAAGAAATTAAAAAATTATTGGGAGTTGGTGGAAGTTTTAAAAATAATCAAATTATAATTCAAGGTGATTATCGTGATAATATCATGGTCTTTTTAAAAAATAAAGGATTTAAAGTAAAAAGAGTAGGAGGATAAGTCAAAACTATGATTAGAATAAAAGAATCAGAACTTATATTAAATCCAGATGGTAGTGTATATCACCTTAACTTAAAGCCCGAGGATATATCAGATACGCTATTGTTTGTTGGCGATCAGGACAGAGTTGAAAAGATTACTAAACATTTTGATACGATTGAATTTTCCACACAAAAACGTGAATTCAAAACACAAACAGGTACCTATAAAGGAAAAAGAATTTCTGTTATTTCAACTGGAATTGGACCTGACAATATTGATATCGTTTTAAATGAATTGGATGCGCTAATCAATATAGACTTTAAAACGAGAACTATAAAAGAAAAACTAAATTCATTAAATATTATTAGAATTGGGACTTCTGGTTCATTGCAAAGTGATATTCCTGTTGATTCTTTTCTTATTGGAACACACGGTCTAGATTTAAATGGGATGCTACATTTTTACGAATTAGAAGATATTTGTAATCATGAAATAGAAAATGCCTTTATGAAGCATACCCATTGGAATTCAAATAAAGCCAGACCCATCGTTATTAGTAATAGTCTAGAATTAGAGAGAATTTTTGAAAGCAAGCAAACTTATAAAGGAGTAACTGGAACAGCAGGTGGCTTTTATGGTCCTCAAGGAAGAGTATTGCGTTTGGCAATTCAAGATTCAGAATTAAATAATAAAATGAATAGTTTTTTGTACAATGGTTTTCGAATTTCTAATCTAGAAATGGAAACAGCCAGCATATACGGTTTATCAAAATTATTAGGACACAATGCACTCTCCTTAAATGCTATTATTGCAAATAGAGCAAATGGAACTTTCAGTAAAAATCCCGCTAAAACAATTGAGAGTTTAATTCTATATACACTAGACCGACTTGTCAGATAAAGGAATCAAAAATCGTTACTTCAACAAAAAATGACTGAACGTATGTAAGTTTCTGACAGACAGTTTCTTAATTTTTTTTCAAAAAAAACGCAACCTTTTTTTTTAAATTACATCTAATAAGTGTTAATAATTTAGAATATGAAAATAACTTTAATCATTATTGGGACATTATTAGTAGCTAATTATTTATTATTACATTTTAGCTGTAACGATCCTGAATCTCACATGCCAGAAGACGAATAGAATATTTAAATCCAATTAATTTGTGACTTTCCTACTTCCGAAAGATAAAAATTAGTTGCACTAAAGTGTTTATTTCCAAACCAATATCCCCTATTTGCACTCAAAGGCGATGGATGTCCACTAGTCAAAATTAAATGTTTATTTGAATCAATCTTACTTCCTTTTTTCTTTGCATAACCACCCCATAACAAAAAAACTAAATTTTCTTTTTTTTCTGATAAAATAGAAATAACAGTATCTGTAAACTTTTCCCAACCCTTATTTTGATGACTGCCGGCTTCGTTTGATTTTACTGTCAATGTAGCATTAAGTAATAAAACTCCTTGATTTGCCCATCTTTCCAAGTTTCCATTTTTAGGATATGGGATTAACAGGTCAGATTCAATTTCTTTAAATATATTTTTTAATGATGGAGGATGTGATACGTCTTCATTAACAGAGAAACAAAGTCCATTAGCTTGATTTGCTCCATGATAAGGATCTTGTCCTATAATCACCACTTTGACATCACGAAAAGGAGTATGATTAAACGCTGAAAATATTAATTTTCCTGGTGGAAAACACCTGTATGATTTATATTCATCCTTTACAAATTGAATTAAACTTTGAAAATAAATTTTTGAAAACTCTTCTTTTAATTCTTCGTTCCAACTTGTTTCAATATTTACATTCATTATTATTACTTTTGAACAAAATTACTAATAAGAAAAAGATAAAAATTCATAATTTTTTAAAAAAATAAGGCAAGAGTGGCATTTAATAAAAAAATATCGTTTCCCACTGCTCACAGTATATTATTAATTATTGCCGGTCTGGTGGCAATTCTTACCTGGTTGATCCCTGCGGGTCAATACGATCGATTATCTTACAATAAAGAAACCAATTCTTTTCATTGTAATCACTTAGGTAACGATAAAATGCTAGTGGCAAATCAAAATACTTTAGATTCATTAAACATTCAAATACCGATAGAAAAATTTACCAACGGTGATATCTGGAAGCCAATTAGTATTCCGGGAACTTATCACAAATTAGATCCTAGTCCACAGGGAATTATAGCTTTTATAAAATCTCCCCTAAAAGGAATCATGGGAGTTTCCGATATTATTTTATTAGTTCTTATTATTGGTGGCTTAATTGGTATAGTCAATGCTACAGGAGCTTTTGAAGCCGGCATTTCATGGCTAGCTGCTGTTTTGAAAGGAAAAGAATATGTATTAATCATTTTAGTTACTACCTTAATAGCTATAGGTGGAACTACCTTTGGATTAGCTGAAGAAACTATTGCATTTTATCCCATATTGATTCCCGTATTTTTAGCAGCTAAATACGACGCTATTGTTCCACTTGCATCTATCTATGTTGGTTCTGCTATGGGCACCATGGCATCTACTGTAAACCCTTTTAGTACTATTATTGCATCAGATGCCGCTGGAATTAATTGGACCGCAGGAATTAACGGACGTTTTGTTATGCTTGCTTTAGGACTGTTAATTTGTATTAGTTATATTATTTGGTATGCACAAAAGGTCAAAAAGGAACCGACTAAATCAATCATATTTGATCAAAAAGAAGAAATCGAAAAGCTTTTTGGTAACATGATAACTTCAAATAACATATCCAAACTTAATCTTAGATTACGTCTAATTTTATTGGTATTCGTTTTGTGCTTTATTATCATGATTTATGGGGTATCTAAACTAGATTGGTGGTTTTTAGAAATGACTTCCGTATTTTTTATTGGTGCTATTGTAATCGGCTTTATAGCTAGAATTAAGGAACGTATTTTTGTAGATACCTTTGTTAAGGGCGCTACCGAATTACTGGGTGTAGCCTTTATAATAGGAATAGCTAGAGGAATCACTATTTTAATGGAAGATGGTTTAATTAGTGACACCATACTCTATTATTCTAGTAACCTAACCCACGGAATGAACAAAGGTTTTTTTATTAATACAATGCTTTATATCTATGGAGGCTTATCTTTTTTTATCCCTTCTTCATCTGGTATGGCTGTTTTAACTATGCCCATCATGTCTCCCTTAGGTGATGGATTAGGAGTTGCAAGAGAATATATCGTAAATGCATATCAATATGGTATGGGACTTTTTGCATTTATTAATCCTACTGGGCTTATACTGGCATCCCTAGCAATTGTTAAAGTAGGATACGATAAGTGGCTTCGGTTTATAAGTCCCTTAGTGTTAATGTTATTATTTTTAACAATGGTACTTTTAACCATTTCAGTATATCTATAAATCCAGTTATATAAATGACAACTATTGATCATAAAACATTAGAGAGTTTAGAGTTTCCTGAAGTTCTAAATGAAATTGCATCATTTTCTATTACGGAACTAGGAAAAGAATCTGTTTTATCGATATTGCCTTTTAAAAAATTAGTAGCTATACAACCTGAATTAGAAAGAATAAAGGAATTTTTAGCTTCACTTAATGGAGAAAACACTGTACCTAATCATGGTTTTGAAGCTATAGAAAGAGAATTATTTTTATTAAATATTGAAAATAGTACACTGGAAATTTCAGGGTTTAGAAAAATTTTATCCATAACGGAAACTACTCATACGTTAATTTCTTTCTTTAAAAAGTATGAAACATTTTATATTCACTTAAACGCTTTTTCTCAAAAAATTACCTATTACGCTTCTTTTTCTTCGGAAATTAAAAAAGTTCTTGATAAGTATGGCTTTATGAGAGACGATGCTTCGCAGGAGCTATCTATTATAAGAAAACGTTTAAAATTATTAAAAAGCAAAATCAACTCCTCATTTAATAAATCGTTATCTCAATACAATCAACTAGATTTTTTAGATGAAATAAGAGAAACAATTGTAGATAATCGTCGAGTTTTAGCAGTTAAAGCCATGTATCGTAAAAAAATTAATGGTACGGTATTGGGAACATCTAAGACGGGTAGTATTGTTTATATGGAACCTCAAAAAACTCTTGAATACGCTAACGAGTTAAGTAATCTACTTTACGAGGAACAAGAAGAAATAAAAAAAATACTGAAAAGTTTAACTGAATATCTTCGTCCAAATGCATCAACACTGAAAAATTATCAAGAATATTTGATTGCAATCGATGTATTTTATGCCAAAGCAAAGTTTGCTTTAAAAATTGACGGCGTAATGCCCTTGCTTACTAAAAAAAGAAAGTTATTTCTAAAAGATGCATATCACCCCCTTTTGTTATTGACAAACAAAAAAAGAAAAGAAAAAACATTTCCTCAAACTATTTCACTGCAAGAGGATAACAGAATAATTGTTATTTCCGGACCTAATGCTGGTGGTAAGAGCATTACGCTAAAAACTGTTGGACTTCTACAATTAATGCTTCAAAGTGGAATTTTAGTTCCTTTGGACCCTCAGAGTGAATTTTGTTTTTTTGAAAAAATATTGACTGATATTGGGGATAATCAATCGATAGAAAATCAATTAAGTACGTATAGTTATCGCCTTAAAAAAATGAATCTATTTTTAAAAAAATGCAAAGAGAATTCTTTGTTTTTAATCGATGAATTTGGTACAGGTAGTGATCCTGAATTAGGTGGAGCTTTGGCAGAAATATTTTTAGAGGTATTTTATGAACGAAAAGCATTTGGTGTAATTACGACACATTATGCAAATTTAAAATTATTAGCGAGTGAATTACCACATGCAACAAACGCTAATATGCAATTTAATAGTAGTACTTTATTACCGATGTATCAATTAAATCTTGGTGAAGCTGGGAGTTCATTTACCTTTGAAGTTGCACAAAAAAATGGTATACCATTTAATCTTATTAATAAAGCAAAAAAGAAAATTGAAAGCGGTAAAATACGTTTTGATAAAAGTATTGCTAATCTTCAAAAAGAGCGAACACAGCTAAGGAAAACCTCTGAATCACTAAAATCTGAGGAACAAAAGGCAAGAAAAAACAACAAACAATTAGAAGCAACTAATACTAGAATTCAAGATAAGTTAGAAAGCTATCAAGAACTTTACGATACCAATCAACGTTTGATAAGTTTAGGAAAAAAAATAAGCACGCTAGCGAAGAACTATCATAACAATAAAAAGAAAAAACCATTAATGGATGAACTTTTTAAAATAGTAATGGTTGAGAATAGTAAATTAAAGAAAAAAGAGCCTAAAATAAAAAAAGATAAAAAGATAAAAAACAAACAGCAACAGGAAATCAAACAAGAATTAGAAAAAAAAGTTGCCCTCATTAGAAAGAAGAAAAAAACAGAAAAAGCGGCTCAAAAGAAATCTATACCCCTAAAATCTAAAGTAAAACTTAAGGTTGGAGACAGAGTAAGAATGACGGATGGAAATGCGATAGGAACAATAGATAAATTAGAGAAAAAGAAAGCATTTGTAAATTACGGATCTTTTACAACAAATGTTAACATATCTAAATTAGAAAAAATTTAAATAATGTCAATTTCAAAAGAAAATCCTAAAGTTATCCTTTTTGATGGTGTTTGTAATCTATGTAATAATTCCGTCAAATTTATTATTAAAAATGACAAAAGAAATATATTTAAGTTTGCTCCTCTACAGGGTAAGTATGGTATAAAAATTCAAAATAATTACAATATAAATACCACTCAAATAAACTCTATTATCCTTGTTGACGGAGAAAAGACCTTTACCAAATCTTCAGCCGCACTTCGCATAGCAAAGGATTTAAAAGCTCCTTTCTTTATGTTTTATGTATTTATAATAATACCGGTATTTATTCGAAACTTTATCTACGATTTAATTGCAAAAAACCGTTACAAATGGTTTGGGAAAATGGAAAGTTGTATGATACCATCCAACGAATTAAAGAGCAAATTTTTTGATTAAATTGTTAAAGTTCGTTTCTTTGAACTCATAAAAACTAACTAAAAGAATTATGGGAAATATTAATATTGAAAAATGGAAAGGTTTATTCTTTGATTACGGAACAGAGTACGGATTAAAATTACTAGGTGCGGTAATTATATGGATTATTGGATCGTGGATTATTAAAAAAATAAAAAGCTTGCTCCAAAAAGCAATGAATAGATTTAAGTATGACGAAAGTTTAGAAAAATTCCTGACAAGCTTAATCGTAGGTTCCCTAAAGGTTATATTAATAATTCTTATTCTAGGGCAATTAGGTGTTGAAACATCATCATTTGCGGCCATTTTGGCTGCTGCTGGTTTAGCAATAGGGCTTGCCTTACAAGGTTCCTTATCTAATTTTGCAGGTGGAATTTTAATAATGATTTTTAAACCATACAGAATTGGTGACTATATTCAAGCACAAGGAGAATCAGGAACGGTAAAAGAAATTGAAATTTTT
>Ga0206131_10003445_pt1 | contig 18189 bp, 17 predicted proteins | sample Helgoland_Spring_FD_148636 | JGI IMG/M metagenome (GOLD analysis project Ga0206131, IMG submission 148636) | Pelagic subsurface seawater microbial communities from Kabeltonne, Helgoland, North Sea - Helgoland_Spring_Bloom_20160517_1 | ecosystem: Environmental > Aquatic > Marine > Epipelagic ...
CGCCGATGGTAGTGGGACGATAGGTCCTGTGAGAGTAGGTCGTCGCCAGGTAATTGCCCGGCTCCAAGAAATTGGAGTCGGGCTCTTTTTTTGTCGTGATTTAGGCACCGGACGCAATGAGATTGACGGCAGCTACTGCAAAGACAAGGGCTCGGTGGCCGGCGCCAGCTGCATGGCTCACAAACGCCGGAAATTTATCGAAGCACTCGAAGCCGGAGAAACCTCCGCCGCCCCGGTCATCGAGTTGATCGCCAATCTCTACCAACTTGAAGAACAACTCCGCCAAGCTATAGCCAGCCCAGACGAACGCCTCGCCCAGCGGCAGCAAAAAGCCGCGCGCCTTTTACAAGATCTCAAAAGCACCATCGAACGCCTGAAGGCGCAGGTCAGACCGCAGACCCTGACTGGAAAAGCGTGCCAGTATACAGACGGCCAATGGCACGGCATCAAGCCCTACCTCGATGACGGGCGCGTCGAGATCGACAACAACGTCGTCGAGGACGCCGTGTGCCCCACCAAGATCGGCGCAAAAATCCATCTCTTCTTCGGTTCGCAACGCGGCGGTGAACTCGCGGCCGTCGCCTACACCCTGATTGCGAACTGGAAACTCCACGGCCTGGATCTCCGTACCTAGCTGACCTCCACCATGCAAACTCTCGTCGAGAAAGGCATCACCCACGCCGATCAACTCACTCCGGCGGCAACAGCCAAAAGATCGGCGGTAGCATCCGCCGCCTGACCGCCGTTTCGGATGTCGCGTTTCCTCCGCATACCCAAATACACCACGGACACGAAAAAACCGCCACCCCGTTTCCGGTGATGGCGGTTCAAATTTGTAACAGGAGTTACGGCTCAGTTCACTGCGACAGCGGAGGAGCCGGTTTCGCCGGTACGGATGCGGATGGCTTCCTCGACGTTGGAGAGGAACACCTTGCCATCACCAATCTTGCCGGTGTTGGCGCTTTTCACGATGGCTTGGGCAACGCCCTCCGCCTGTGCGTCGTCGACGACGATCTCGATTTTGACCTTGGGCAGGAAGTCCACGGTGTATTCGGAGCCTCGGTAGATCTCGGTGTGGCCTTTCTGACGTCCGAAACCCTTTACTTCGGTGACGGTCATCCCTTGGGCTCCGACCTCTGCGAGGGCTTCTTTGACTTCTTCAAGCTTGAATGGTTTAATGATGGCTTCGATTTTTTTCATGGTTCGGCGGATTGGTAGATCGATTAGAGCAAGAGGCGTGCCAAGTTCCCTCCGGTCTGAAAACTTTGGTGTAAAGGGTATTTAGCAGTTCACACAAGAGCTTGCCAGTGGAATTACCCGGAACGCGGGAAATTTTTCCCGGATGGTATTGCAGAATATTGAAAAGTGAGCCAGTTTCCCGTCGTATCCGAACCAACCATATCAATCATGAAGAAACTCCTTATCGCACTAATTTCCGCCAGCCTGTTCCATCACGCCTCCGCCAAGGATGCCAAGATTGAGCTCACGGGGAACGACCAGATGCAGTATAACATCAAGACGTTCGAAGTGACCGAAGGCCAGAAGGTCGTGCTTTCGTTCAAGCACATCGGCCAGCTTCCCGCCGTCGCAATGGGGCACAACGTCGTGATCCTTGCTGCCGGAACCGGCGTTCCGGCCTTCGCCACGAAATGCGCTCCGGCCAAGGCCAATGGCTACATCCCGCTGGACGAAGAGTCCAAGAAGCAAATGATCGCGTACACCAAGCTCCTCGGTGGTGGTGAAGCGGATGAAATCACCTTCACCGCCCCGGCGGCCGGCGATTACCCTTTCATCTGCACCTTCCCGGGCCACTTCGCGATCATGCAGGGAGTGATGACGGTTAAGGCGAAATAAACGGAGTTGACCAAATTTTTCAGCGACGTCCGGTCGGCCATCGAGCCCACCGGACGTTTTGTTTTTCAGGGGTGGCCGTAACTTCAGCGAGCAATGATCACGACGGCATGTTCGTCGTAACGGGCTCTTGTGGAGGCCTGGCTGTGGATGTAGCCGAGGATCGCTTTCACCGGGATATTTTTGAGCTGCATTGAAATCCGGGTATCTGCGAGCTTTTCTTTCGGATCATCGATGATGAAATTCGGGGCTATTTTTCCTTCCGTGGCTTTTTCCATGGCCAGGCTAAGTGCTTGGATGGCTTCCTGGACTGTTGCGTCATCAAGCTGGTAGACGGGGATCGTGACGGCGCCGATCTTGATTTCGGTGGCGGCAGATTTGATGGAGGCCGCGTTGATCTTCACCTGCCCGGAGCGGTAGCGGGCGTTTGCGTGGCCCGGGTAAAGCTCGAGGCAGGCGTTGTAGGCGGCGCGTGCGGTGGCGGGTTCTCCGGCTTTTTCGGCAGCAAGGCCTTTCCTGTAATACGTCTCCGCCTTCTGTGCGGCAGACTGGGCGAAAGCGCTTGGGCTGGCGATTGCAATGGCAGTGAAGAAGATAAGGGTTCTCATAATCTCCGAAGTTAGTATGGATTTTGCGGAAAGGCGAGGCAGGAATTGGGATTGGGAGGCGTGGAAATTTCCAATTCACGATCCGACGGCTCGATGAGGTGAGGAAAGTCCGGACGAAACTCGGGTGCGTAGTTATGGATTTGAGGAGGTGCGTCAGACAGCGGCTTGCAAAGCCGCGCTCCATAGGAGTCTACTCCGCCAGCAGCATGCGGAAATAATCGATGGTCGGGTCGAGGCCGTCCTCGAGGCTGACCTTGGGTTCCCAACCTAGTTCCTTTTGGGCGAGGGTGATGTCAGGGCGGCGTTGTTTTGGATCATCGCCGGGGAGAGGGTGGAAGGTGAGCTTGGATTTTCCGCCGACTTTTTTAAGGATGAGTTCCGCGAGTTCCAGCATGGTGAACTCGCCGGGGTTGCCGATGTTGACGGGGCCGGTGATACCTTCTTTTTCCATGAGGCGGATGAAGCCCTCGATGAGATCGTCCGCGTAGCAGAAGGAGCGTGTCTGGGTGCCGTCGCCGTAGATGGTGAGGTCTTCGCCTTTGAGAGCCTGGACGATGAAATTGGAGACGACGCGTCCGTCGTCGGGAAGCATGCGCGGGCCGTAGGTGTTGAAGATGCGGACGACGCGGATATCGACGCCGTTCTGGCGATGGTAGTCGAAGAAAAGGGTTTCGGCGCAGCGTTTGCCCTCGTCGTAGCAGGCGCGGATGCCGATGGGGTTGACTGAACCCTTGTAGGATTCCGGTTGGGGATGGATCTCGGGATCGCCATAGACCTCGGAAGTGGATGCCTGGAAGGCGCGGGCACCGGTTCGTTTGGCCAGGCCGAGGGTGTGGATCGCGCCGAGCACGGAGGTCTTGATCGTCTTGATCGGGTTGTGCTGGTAGTGGGGAGGCGAGGCGGGGCAGGCGAGGTTGTAGATACGATCCACCTCGAATCTGAACGGCTCGGTGACGTCGTGGCGGACGAGTTCGAAATATGGATTGGAAAGCAGGTGGGCGATGTTGCGTTTCCTGCCGGTGAAATAGTTATCGAGGCAGATGACCTCGTTACCTTCGTTGAGGAGGCGTTCGCAAAGGTGGGAGCCGAGGAATCCGGCACCGCCGGTGATCAGGATGCGCATAGGCCTAAATAAACTTTAAAGCCTAAGTAATAAACTCTAATTTGGGAGCTTCGCTACGCTCAGGGCGCTTGACCGTGGGGAGGGGGTGGCGGCATGGTTTGGGGCATGAGGATTTTGACGGGCTTGCAGCCGAGCGGGAAACTGCACGTGGGTAATTATTTTGGAGCGATGAAGCCTGCGGTGGAACTGCAAGGGCAGGGCGAGTGCTTCTATTTCATCGCGGACTACCATGCGATGACTTCCGGCGGTGCCGGGGATGAGTTGCGGGAAAATGTGCGGGAGCTGGCAATCGATTTCCTTGCCTGCGGGCTGGATCCCGAGAAATCGGTTTTTTTCCGGCAGAGTGCGGTGCCGGAGGTGAATGAGCTGGCGTGGATACTCTCGACCGTTTGCCCGATGCCGCTTCTGAACAAATGCCATTCCTACAAGGACAAGGTGGCTCAAGGAATTTCCCCGAACCATGCGCTCTTTGCATACCCCGTGCTGATGGCGGCGGACATACTGCTCTATGACTCGAACAAGGTGCCTGTCGGGAGAGACCAAAAGCAGCACCTTGAGGTGACCCGCAGCCTGGCCACCAAGATGAACGAGAGCTACGGCGAGGGAACCCTGGTGATGCCGGAAGCGATCATCAAGCAAGAGACCGAGCTGGTGATCGGCACCGACGGGCGGAAGATGAGCAAGAGCTATGGGAACACCCTGCCGATCTTCGGGGAGGAAAAGAAGCTGAAGAAGCTGGTGATGAAAATCGTGACGGATTCGACACCGGTAGAGGATCCGAAACCGACGGAGGGATCGACTGTGATCGCTCTCTTCAGGTTGTTCGCCGGGGAGCCGGAGGTGGCGACGATGATTGCTGATCATGAAAGCGGTGGCTGCGGCTACGGGGACTTTAAAAAGCGGTTGGCGGGGGCTTATTGGGATTATTTTGAGCCGATGAGGAAGCGCCGCGAAGAGATCGTGGCTGATACCGGATACGTCGATGAAGTGCTGCGGAAAGGTGCGGAGCGGGCCCGTGAGGAATCGGCGAAGGTGCTGGATCGGGTGAAGAAGGCAGTGGGACTGGTTTGAAGAGAAGGGTCTTTCCAAGCCCTAGCAGAGGACTGGCACGAAAGACTCGGCTTCTGCTAGGGCTTGGAAAGACCCTTCTCCATATTTCGTCCTAGCGGATTTCCCGGAAGTCGGATTTCGGAAATATCCCGAGGATTTCCCGGCGTTCCGCTCGGCTCGCTACGCTGAAGGTTGTGGAAAGGGCATCGGCTTCGGTGGCGCTCGGCGCGGTGACGACGATGGTGCTGTAGGGGCGGGTGTTCGCACCGTCGGAGGGTCGGAAGATGTGGTGGAAACGGCCTTCGGGATCGAAGGTGTGGCCGCTGCCAGCGGAGACGGCGAGGGAGCGACCTGGTGGGAGTGCGATAATTTCGCCGTTGGCGGCGAGCTTTACAGTCCATGGTTTCCCGTCCGGAGCGGTGCCGATGGCGGCGTATTCACCGATGTTGATGAGAGCGTTGGCGACGCCGTGTTCTCTGAAGAGGGAGACGATGCTGTCGGTGGCGTAGCCTTGGGCAATTCCGTTCAGTGTGATGGCCATGCCGGGTTTTGCGAAGGATATGCTTTTCCCGCCGACTTTCACGTTGCGGAAATTGACGAGGGCGAGGATTTTCTCCCATGAGTCCTCATGCAGGGTCTCCCTCTCTTCGAGATTCGCGGCTTTCCACTTCTGGCGGAAGTCCCAGAGCGGTTGGACGGCGATGTCGAAGAGGCCGTCGGTTTTTTCACCGAAGCGCAGGGCGGTGCGGATGAGTTCGAGAAATTCCGCCGGAGGGTTTGCTAGCGATCCGTCGCGGTTCAGGCGGGAGATGGCTGATTCCGCATCGTAGAGGCTGAAGAGGGATTGGATTTCGCGGAGGCGGGAGGAACATTTCACGGAGAGTTCATCGAAGGTGGCTTCGGAAATTCCGTGTGCCTGGAAATGGATTTCCGTGCCGAAAGCGATGGAGGAAAAGGAGCGGAGTGGTTCGCGGCTGCGGCAAGAGGTGAGGGTTGCCGCTCCCAGGATGGTGATGGCGCGGCGGCGGTTCATCGGGCGCGGCGGCGGGTGCGGAAAAACAGGATGAGGCCGGTGATGGAAAGGATTAGCACGCCGATGACGGTGAGGTCGTAAACCCATTTTCCTATGCTGCCGAAGAAGCGCCCTGAGTGGATGTCGAGTATGACTCGGTCGAGCGGGATGCCATCGCCGGAGAAGGTGGTTTTCCAGCGTTTCAGGTCGGATGCGGAAGCTGAAACGGAAACTGACCAAGTGATTCCCTGGCCGGCGGCTGTCTCTGCGAAATCGAGGAGGTTCGTGTCGCTGGTGAAATTCCCTGATTCCGTTTCGAGGACGAGTGTCAGATCCTCGGTGCGGCCTGCACGGCTGATTGGAGTCGCGGGTAGGGCGAGGGAATCGAGGGTTTCGATCAGTTCGCCATCGAGACCGAAGTAGTGGACGGCAGAAGATGTGACGATGGCGGTGCCATCGCGGAGCGGGACGGCGGCGACGAGGGTGGAGCTGTCATCGATGATGTTTTTCTGGTGAAAAATCTGGCCACCCCAATGTGCCGCGTAGGCTATTCCATCGAGGCCGAGGGCTTTCGGTTCGCCTTCGAGGTTCATCCCGTAGTGTTTCTGAATCCAGTCTGCGGTGACGTGGCGGTTGCTGAGATCCAGATCGACGGTGTGGTTCAGAACCAGGCCGGTGATACAGGCGATAGTGAGCGGAACCAGTAGGATCATCCCCAGCGAGCGGTGGGAAGCGCGGGTCCATGTCCTTATTGTTTGAGGTTTGGCCACGGAGTCAGGTGAGTGAATCGAAGTAGAGAGCGAGGCGTGCGAGCTTGGTCACGGCACGGACGGAGAGGGTGGCTCCGGCGACATTGCGGATGCCGACGGAGAGTTGGTCGCCTTTTTTGAGGGAGGCGTTGGAGAACTGTTTGGTAAAGAAGGGTTTGCTGACCTCCCAGCCGTGACTCTCGCGGTAGATGAGGATTTTCACGGATTTGATCCGGCCCTTTTCAATCAGGACTCCGGTGGTGATGGGTTGGGTTTTTCCGATTTCCTCAAGGATCCAGACGCTGCGGCTGCCTTGTTTCCAATACCGGACACGGGATTCGCGGTAGTTGTGCGCCATGATGTTTTTGGTGCGGGATTTCACACCTCCCGAGATACGGAGAACCGAGGTGGATGGGATTTTGCCTCCGAAGGCGGATTTGATGAATTCCGAGGGCTGCTTGTAAACGCGTTCCTCGCCATGCACGCAGGCCGCGAGGGCGAGTGTGAGAGCCAATATGCGAAGGGAAAATTTCATAATAAAAAGAGGGGGCGACCAAAGGCCTCCCCCTCCTCCGAACAACACTAATACCTATTAAAATGCGTAGCCAACTCCGAAGTTGAAGACATCGCGGTTGGCTTTGCCCGCGGCGCGGTCTTCGTGGCTCCAATCGGCTTTGACGACGGTGTTTTCCGTTGGCCAGAAGTTGATACCTGCCTGGTATTCCGTTTGGCCGCTGGGAGCGTCCTCGTTTTCAAAGTAGAGGAGGCGGGAGAAGACGCCGAGCGCCATGCCGTTGGAGAAATTCCATTTGTAGGAGGGCTCGATGTAGCAACCGTATTGGTTGTCGATGTCGATTCCACTACCGGGTGCGGTTTCGCCGTCGATGTTCCAGTTCGCGGCGAGGCCACGGAGTCCGAATCCGCCGTTGGTGTAGATGAAGTGTGCGGTGGTGAGGATGGCACTGTTGTCCTCGGAGCCCTCGGAGATATCGTCCTGATATTGGATGCCGGCACCGAGCTCCAGTCCGGTGATGCCGGTGTATTTCAGCCGTGCGGTGACTGCGCTGCCATGGAAGCTATCGGTCTTCTGGCGGCCGTTGCGGAGGTCGGGGCCGTTGATGTTGATGTCGCCCCTGTTGACTTCGAGGCCACGATGGACGGCGAGATCCCATTGCAGGCCGCTGTCGTAACTTTTCCGAAGGAGGAAACCGTATTCCGTCCAAGTGGAGGGGATGATTTCGCTTTCCACACGGTTGCGCTCGACCCCGTAGAATGTGGTCGGCTCGTGGATCTCGTTGGTGATGCCGAGAGGGACGAGGAATGCACCCGCCTGGAGGTGGTATTGGTTATCGAGATCGAGTTCGAAGTAGGCCTGCTCGAGCTCCCACTCGATGTCGGTGCCGGGATTGTTTGAGTAAAGGTGCTCCAGTTCGATTTCGGAGACGAAACGGAAACGGCTGTTGAATTCGTAGGCGGTGAAGAGGACGAGGCGGTGGATGTCGAACTTGTCGGCCACATCGCCGGTGTTGAAGTGGGCCTCGCCGTAGGAGCCGAAACTGAAGCGGTCATACCATGCCAGGTCCTGCGGTTTGGAAAATGCGGCATCGATGTCATCCGCCGAGAGCGTGTCATCATCAGTAAGACGTTCGCGGAAGGTTTGGGCGGTGAGAGAATGCATGCTTGCAAGACAGACGGCGGTAATACTGGCGGCGGTGAATATTTGTTGTGTTTTCATCGTTGGATTCGTTTCCGTGGGCGGAACGGCTTCGATTTATTGAGAACCGTTCTCAATTGCAAGAATTATTTTGAGAACGGTTCTCAATAAAGAGATATTCTTGCGAATAAAATGTGGGTTGTCTTTGGAAAGGCGGAGAATTGAGGCTAGGTATCCAGCCATGAAACGGGTCTTGTGCGTCTTGGAAAGCGGGTTTGAGGAAATCGAGGCGATCGCGCCTGTGGATCTGCTGCGCCGCGCCGGGGTGGAAGTGGTGATGGCCGGGGTTTCCGCGAAAACGGTGACCGGAAAATGTGGGATCGAGGTGGCCGCCGACGCGCTGTTTGGCGAGGTGGCCGGAGGGGATTTCGATGCGCTTTTCCTGCCTGGTGGTCCGGCGGTGATGGAGCTGAGGGAGAATGTTGCGGTTATTGGGTTGGTGCGGGAGTTTCATGGGGAAGCGAAATTGATCGCGGCGATCTGCGCCGCTCCGCTGCTGCTCAAGGATGCTGGACTGCTCGATGGGAAACGCTTCACCGCCCATTTTTCCACCGAGGGCGAACTTCCGGAGAGCACCGGGGAGCGGGTTGTTTCCGGAGGCGAGTTCCTGACCTCGCGCGGGGCGGGCACGGCGGTGGAGTTCGGCCTGGCCTTTGTGGAGTTGCTGTGCGGGAAAGAGGCGGCGGATGAGGTCGGGCGGGCGGTGATGGTTTGACAAGGAGACGGCAAACTCCCTTGATTCCCGGCAGATGAACGGTGACGCACGGCAGGACTTCGCATTGGCGTTCCTGAGTATTCTTTTCGAGGGTGCTCCGTTCATTTTGTTGGGTACGTTGATCAGCGGTTTCATTGACATCTATCTGCCGAAAGGGGCGATGGATCGGTTTTTGCCGAAGAATAAGACACTATCGGTGATGGTCGCCGGGCTGCTCGGTGCGGTGTTCCCGGTGTGCGAGTGCGCGGTAGTTCCGGTGATCCGGCGGCTGGTCGGGAAAGGTCTGCCGATGAGTTGTGCGCTGACCTACATGCTCGCGGCGCCGATCGTGAACCCGATTACGGCGCTGAGCACCTGGAAGGCTTTCCAGGGGCAGGCGCCATGGATGATGGTCGGCGGGCGACTGCTGCTGGGTTATCTGGTGGCGGTGGGCGTGGGGTTGGTGGTGGCGCGAATCCCGCTGCGGAAGGTTTTACGGAAATCCCTGGCGGACAAGATCGAGGGAGAAATGGAAGAGGAGCATATCCACAGTGAAGACAGCGGCTGCTGCGGACACGATCACAGCCATGAACATGGCCATTCGCATACGGAAAAAGACGACAGTCGCCTGATCGCGGCGATGCGTTCGGCGCAGAAGGACTTCGTAGATGTGGGTGTGTATTTCACCATCGGCGTGGCGATCACCGCGCTGTTCAACACCGGCATCGCGCCGGGGGCGGTTTGGCTGGATAGCCTTGCGGGAAATGTGCTGGCGGCACCGGCGGCGCTGATGGCGCTGGCCTTCATTCTCAGTCTATGCAGTACCTCGGATGCGTTCATTGCGGCGACGCTGGCGAAGTTCACCTGGAGCGCGAAGCTGGCCTTCCTCGTCCTCGGACCAATGCTGGATGTAAAACTGATTTTCCTCTATCAGACGGTGATGCGTAGGAAGTTCATTCTCGCGCTTTCGGCATCGCTGTTCGTGGTGATCTGGCTGGTGGCGGTGGCATGGGAAATGTGGATCGCGAAGGGGGTGGCGCCATGAAGCCCGAGCTACGCAGGATTTTGTTCTCGTTGGCCGTGCTGCTTTGGGCTGCGTGCATACTGTATTTTTACGGCTCGGGCAGGATCGTGAAATACCTCGCACCGGACTTCCGTCCCATCGCCCTGGCGGGCGGGCTGGGATTGGCGGTGATGGGGCTTTTCAATCTGCTCACCGCTTTCCGCAAAGCGGATTGCGGTCACGACCACGCGCATGGCGAGGAGCACGACCATGAAGGTGGCGATATGAACCCGCTTGCGGCGCTGCTTTTGATGACTCTTCCGGTCGCCTGCTCGATGGCGTGGACCAAGGACGGGTTTTCCCAATCCACCCTCGCGCGGAAGGGTCTCTATGAGGATGTGGAGGCGGGTAACTCGCCTTTCCTTGCCTCTGCACTACCGCCGCTGACGTTGGAGGAGATCGAAAAGGGACACCGAAAAACCTCTGACGGCTATCTGGAGTTCAGTTTGATGGAGTTGTTTTTCGCAACCGGCGACAGGGAGTTGCAGAATCTTCTCGGCGGGCTGAAGGTGGAAGCCGAAGGCCGCATCGTGGAGGAAAAGGTAAACAACGATAGCGGCACCCGGATGAGGCTCTATCGCATGTTCATGACTTGCTGTGTAGCCGACTCGCGAGCTATCCCCATCATTCTGGAGTTCGGCAAAAAGCCTCCCATGCTCCCGGAAAACGGCTGGGTGAAGGTTGCCGGGACGATGACCTTTCCAGAGGAAGAAGGTACGCTGCGCGCCGTGCTTGTGGTGGATCGCGCCACTGCCGCGGAGGTGCCGCAGGAGGAGAAATTCCTGCGGCGGTGAGGGAGAGGCGCAAAGGAAGAGGTCTTCACGTGGAAAGTGGCAAAGCACGTGGAGTCATTTTGTTTCCTGAAGGCCTCATTCTAAGTCTCGGTATCGGCACGGCCTTTGCACGGGAGTCCCCTTCGGCAACCTTGAGGAAAGATGATGTCGCACACCGGATGCCGTTGTCTATGCGACGGCGCGGGTTGAAGGCTGCATTCTGGTTTCACGGAACACCAAAGAATTGAAGGCAGACGGGTCGGATATCCGGGTTACCTACGAGATTTGATGCGTCTCACTCGTCCAGCAATGGGATACTGAGTTTCAGGAAGGTTTCGGGAGGGAGGGTGAAGGGGGAGGGGTCGGAGGAGATTTTTCCGAAGACGGTTTTGGCGGCGGGGTCGAAGGCTAGGGTGAGGGCTTCTGTTTTCTCGCCGTTCAATATCTTTTCGCCGAACTCGTCGAGGGTGTTCTCGGTGAGGGAGAAGGTTAGGGCAGGGTTTGCGAGGGCGGCTGCGGCGTCTTCGTCGGCGGGGGAGAGCCAGCGGGCGACCTGGAGATTCTCGAGGGTTTTGAGGAGGAAGTTGGCGCGAGCGGGGTCGAGGTTGGCGGTGGTTTCCTTGCCGTCGCGAAAGGCTTTCCATGTTTCGCCGAGGAAGTCGTAGTTGAGCTTGAGGGTCGGTTGGCCGGCGGCGGTGCGGTCGAGTGTGGTGAGGTCAACGCGACTGAGGGACCAGAGGCGAGCGTGGCGCCAGTCGTGTGGGCGGACGGCGATTTTCTGGAGGAATTCGTTGTCGAGGCGCATGACGGTGGGGCTGGCTTTGCGCTTGGCGAAGAGGTTACCGCTGTTGTCGAGGCCGAAGGATACGGCGAGAGCCTGGTTGTTTCCGGCGAGGAAGGTGAGGGTAAGGATGGGTCTGTCGAGACCCCAGAGGGAGAGGTCTTCGGCGGCGGCGTCTGTCTCGAAGGCGAGGGCGCGGGTCTCGGTGACGGCTTTGAGGAGATCGAAGAGGCGCTGTTCGTTGGCGGGCTGCTCCTTTCCGGCGATGGTGGCGGTCCATGGCGCGGGGGGCTGGCGAGAGATGAGGATGGTGGGAGTGGTGGCGGTCTCGATGGCGATGCCGCGAATGGAGGCGATGTTGAGATTGGTAAGAGTGGGGTCTCGGAGGTCGTTAACGGTGAGAGGGAGATCGGGGATGGAGATGAGATCTGGCTCCGGCTTCATGGGGAGGGTAAAAACGGTCTCCGGGCGGTCGCTGACGGTGGCGAGGGTTTCTCGGGCTTCGGGGTTTTCGGGGGGGAGGATGTCGAGGATGGTTTCCTTTTCCTCACCGAAATGGGTGATGCCGATGCGGCTGGTGGCGGGGGCGGTGCCATCCAGAGGAAGGGTGACTTCGGAGCGGTCACTGAGGCTGGATGCCTGGAGGTTGTAGAGTCCTTCGAGGAGGATTTTGACGGCGGCGGGATCAGTGGGGAGGTCGAGGGGCTTGGTGATGCGCCAGGGGGAGGATGGCTTTGCACGGCCGAGGGTGAGCTCGCCCTGAGAGGTGAGGATGCGAATTTTTTCGAGGATGAGGGGGTTGAGCAAAAAGGGGCGGTGATCGCGGAGGTACCTGAAGCCGTCCTTGAAAAGAGGGAGGATGTTCCCGGTGGCGGCGTAGATGTGGGATTTCCTTCCTCGTTCAAGGGGCAGGAGGTAGATGGTGGGCATGGGATCGGGTTTATCCCCGGGAGTGAGGTCGAGCAACGGAGTGCGACGTCCGAGGCGGAAGTGGGCGAGGCTTTCGCCCTGCGCGTTGTGCATTTCCACTTCGGTTCTGCCGCCGTTGAGGCCTGCCAGTGTGGGGTCGATTTTTTCGCGCCGGACGAGATCCCGGGCGGTGGTGGTATTGGCGAAGGTGATGATGGCGATGGCGGCACGGGAATCCATACGGTCATGCCAGGGGGCGGACGACTCCCAGCCGCGTTGGGATTTCACGAACACGGCTTCGGTTTCACCGGATATCACGGTAATTTGTGAGACCGATTCGGGCAGGAAATCAGGGTAGATCTTTTCGCCGACAAGGGTCGGCGGGGTGCCGAGGAGGCGATTCAGGTTGCCTTCCTGGAACTGCCAAACGGCCAGCGCGCCGAGGGCGAGCGTGGTGACGGCGAGAAGGAGGGTGAAGAGGAGGGAACGCAAAACTGGAAATTTTAAATCCGAAACCCTAAGGAAGAATTCCCCTAAAACCTGCGGGTGGAGAAGATGATGCCGCCGATGATGAGGAATGCGGCCGGGGCGAAGATGATGTTGAGGCGGTTGATGAAGGAGACCTGGGCATCGAGGAGTGGGAGCTTGTAGGTGCCGATGGTGCGCGGGGAGAGGCCGGTGAGGGATTCGCGGTGGACGAGCCAGTTTGCGGCGGAGGCGAGGAAGTCGATGTTTTCGGCGCGCTGGCGATTCGGTTCGAGGAAGTCGGTGTTGGCGACGACGATCATGCGCGAGGTGTCGGCGGCGAAGCGGTCGTCGTTGGTGGAGCCGCGGGTGACGGAGGCGGCGAGGGACAGCGGAGGGGGGGAGTCGCGGAGGGAGTCGAAGGTTTCTCCGACGGGGTTTTCGCCTGAGGAGTCTCCGAACTCCGTCTCGCCCCAGAAACCATCGGCGATGCGGATGAGGGGGGTGGGGGAGATTTTCCGGATGGCGAGGTCTTCGGCGTTCTCGCGGACATCGAGGGATGAGGATGCGCCTTCAAAGACGGCAGCCTGCCCGGCGAGGTCTTTGAGGAAAGGGATGCCTTGGGTGAAATTTCCCCGGGCGGTGGTGGTGAGGCGGTTGTCCACCTTGGAGATGATGCGGTCTCGGCGCGGGGTGATTCCCTTTGAGCGCAGGAAAATACGGAGGTTCGGCGGGCATTCACCGGGGTTGAGGAGGACGAGGATCGCGGAGCGGGGGGTGTTCCAGTAGGCCTCGAGGGTGGCGATCTCCTGTTCGGTAAAATCGTATTTCGGGGCGATGATGGCGAGGCCGTTGGTTTCATCGGGGATTTCGGTGAGGCCGGCGAGATTGGTGGGGATGAGACGGATGTTCTGGTAACGCAGGGTGGTGGCGAGGTTGTTCCAGGGGGAGTTCTCACCTTCCGAATCGATGCGCGATTTGTCGGCGAGAAAAAGGAAGGTTCGGGGTTTTCCTTCGATCGCCTCGACCAGGCGGGCGGTGAGCAAGTCCTCGGCGCGGAAGTTTTCTGGGCGGCGCTGGCCTTTCTCGTCGACAGTGTATGTCAGCATCTCCTCGGCAAGGGCGAGGGTGATGTGGGGGTTGAGCGCAGGCGTGCCAGTGGCCGTTTCCGTGACGATGGGGGTGGCTTCATCGGGGCGGGCATCGATGAGGATGAGGTCGCGGACGAGGATGAGGTTATAGGCGGCGGTGAATTGCGAGGTGCGATCCGGGGAGCGGATGGGATCGATGATCTCGAGCTTGATTGTGCCGTCGGAGGTGCGCGCGTATTCCTCCGCGAGTGCGCGGACGCGCTCGTAGAAGGGCGAGGAGCGGCGGAAAACCATCGTCCATTTCACCGGATTGGCGCGGGCGGTGAGGGTCTTACTTTTTAGGTAGTTTTCCGCGGAGGAAGAGAGCGAGTAGTCTGCGCTGCGGGAGAGGTCGGCGCGGGAGTGGTTCTGTGAAGCGAGGTAGTTCGCGAAAACTACCGCCGCGAGGAAAAGGATGATCTGGAAGACCGACAGAAAACCGATGCCGAAGCGGTTCGGGCGGGACGGGCGTTTTGGTTTCGAAGGCATTGGTCGGAATGGGAATTTCAAACTCTAAATTCTAAACCTCAATGGAGACGTGCGATTTGCGGCTCTAAGGTGGAAAGGATTGGTCTTCGTTGGAGTTTAGATTTGAGTTTTAAGGTCTCCAGCGGCGGAGGTCGATGACCTGGTGGGTAAGGAAAAGCACGAAGGCGGTGACGGAGAGGTAGTAGACGGCGACGCGCGAATCGAGCAAGCCGTTGGTGAAATAGTGGAGGTGCTGCTGGGAGGAGATGTAGTGAAAGAAGCCCGCGCCACCGAAGGACTCGCCCCAGATGACGGTGACGAATCCGAGGAAGTAGTGGATGACGAGGATGGTGATGGTGACGATTCCCGCGATGATCTGGCTGGATGTGAGGGAGGATGCGAGGCAGCCGATCGCGGTGAAGGCCGCGCCCATCAGGAACAGGATGGAGAAACTGCCGAGCAAAGCGCCCTCCGAGTAGGCGGGCGGGATGTCGGTGAACCATGAGAAAGCCTTGAACTGAAACCAAGCGGGGATCCACAGTAGGGTGTAGAAGATCATCGCCGCGAAGTATTTTGAGAGGACGACCTGCCATGTCCGGACGGGCGCGGTGAGAAGGGTTTCCAAGGTTCCGGAGCGTTCCTCATCGGCGAAGAGCCGCATAGTGATGAGGGGAAATATGAAGAGGAAATAAAACCAGAAAAACGGGGTATGGAAGGTCACGTATACTAGGCTGTCCTTCACCGGAGTGTCCCGGAAGCCTTTCATCGCGGAGGACAGGGAAAGCCCCTGCATCAACACGACGAAAGCGAGCACGACCCATCCGAAGGGGTTCAGGAAGTAGGTGTTGAGTTCCTTTCTGGTAAGGATACGGAGGACGCGCATGGGCGGAGACGTTCCATGAAAGTGGGAGGAACGTCCAGCGGAGAGTGTTTTTCGTTCAGCTTCCGGCGGTGGCGATGCGGGCGAATTTCTCGTCGATGAATTTCAGGATGAGGGCTTCGGTTTCCTCGTTTTTGAGACGCATGACGGCTTCGACCGAGTATCCGCGGGCAATGAGCTGGCGGGCTTGGTCCGGGGCGATGCCGCGTGCTTGGAGGTAGAAAATTTCCTCATCGGCGATCTGTGCTGAGGTGGATCCGTGGGAGCAGGCGACCTGATCGGCGTTGATCTCGAGGCCGGGCATGGAGTTCGCCTCGCAGTCGTCGGACATGAACAGGTTCCGGCAGGTCTGGTAGGCGTCGGTATGGTGGGCCTTTTCATCGACGGAGATGAGGCCGGAGAAGACGGTTTTCGAGTGGCCGTAGAGGGTGTTCTTGTAGAGGAGGTCGGAGTTGGTGTTTGGTGATACGTGGTGCTGGAAGGTGCGCTGGTCGTATTCCTGTTCGTGATCCGGGATGGAGACGGAGAGCATATCTGAGTGCGCACCGGGGGCTTCGAGGCGGGAGAGGGATTCGTTGCGTGCCCATGAGGCTCCCGTATTGAGGATAAAGGACTTCGAGCGGGCGTCGCGGTCGGTGGAGGTTTCCTTGATCGCGATCATGCGGGAAACCTCGTTGAGCTCCTGGATAGCGATGTAATCGAGGCCGGAATTCGGACCCGCGTAGAGATCCTTGTAAGCGATAGATAAGCCGGGTGTGGTGTCGTCCGTGGAGCGAAAAATCTCGATGACGCGGACTTCCGAAGATTTCCCGGTGACGATGAGTGTGTGCGGGAATACGGTGGTTTCACCGGAGAGCCAGTGATGAATCTCGATGCTTCCCTCGACTTCGACGCCGTCGGGGACGTGGACGAAAAGCCCGTTTTTCACAGACGCTTGGTGAAGGGCTGCGTATTTCGCGGAGCCGAGGCGGGTCTCCTGCTTCATGAAATGTGCTTCGACGAGCTCGCTGTATTTCTCTAGGGCTTCTGCGAGTGGCAGGCAGATGACGTTCTCCGGAAGCGAGGATGCGGTGGAAATGACTTCGTCGTTGAGGAAGACGAATTTCGCGGCCGGAGATTGGAGGCCGGTGGAGCGGGCGATAATTTCCGAGGTGTCGGTGTCTTTGACGACGCCCGAGAGGCCTTCGAATTTCAACTGCTTGATGTTTGCGAAACGCCATTGCTCGTCACCACGTTTGGGTGTCGGGATGGATTCGTAGCGTGCTTTCGCGGATTCTTGGCGGGCGGTGAACCAAGCGGGGAGGGTGGAGGTCATGAAGAGAGTAGAAAGTTTCTAGTGATCAGTGATCAGTGGAAGAGAATGAAGACGGAAGATGCGATCCCTTACCCAACGGAGCCTTCCATTTCTAGGTCGATGAGACGCTTGAGTTCGACGGAGTACTCCATGGGAAACTCGCGGACGAGGTCGTTGATGAAGCCGTTGACGGCGAGAGACATGGCCTGGCCTTGGTTGAGGCCGCGCTGTTGCATGTAGAAGAGCATTTCCTCGGAAACCTGGGAGACGGATGCCTCGTGCTGGGTGGCGTGCTGGTTGCCTTTGACGGTGATCGCCGGGTAGGTGTCGGTGCGCGAGCTGCTGTTGATGAGCAGGGCGTCGCACTCGGTGTTGTTCTTGCAGCCTTTGAGGTGCTTGGGAATGTGAACTTGGCCACGATAGGTGGAGCGTCCTTCGCCGACAGAGATGGATTTTGAAACGACGTTTGAAGTCGTGTTGTTGGCGGCGTGGATCATTTTCGCGCCGGTGTCCTGGTGCTGGCCGGTGTTTGCGAGTGCGATGGAGATGACTTCTCCACGGGCGCGTTCACCCTTCATGATGACACCGGGGTATTTCATGGTGAGGCGGGAGCCGATGTTGCAGTCGATCCAGCGGACTTCCGCGTCTTCCATGGCGAGGCCGCGCTTGGTGACGAGGTTGAAAACGTTCGAAGACCAGTTCTGGACGGTGACGTATTGGATTTTGGCACCTTTGAGGGCGACAAGTTCCACCACGGCGGAGTGCAGAGTGGCCGTTTCGAATTTCGGAGCGGTGCAACCCTCCATATACATCACCTCGGAGCCTTCATCGGCGATGATGAGGGTGCGTTCAAACTGCCCGAAGGATTCGGAGTTGATGCGGAAATAGGCCTGGAGTGGCTGCTTCAGTTTCACGCCTTTCGGGATGTAGATGAAGGATCCGCCGGAGAATACCGCGCTGTTGAGGGCGGAGTATTTGTTGTCGCCGGTTGGGATGACTTTTCCGAAGTAGGGGCGGAAGATTTCCTCGTGTTCCTTGAGTCCCTCGGCGGAGGTGACGAAGATCACGCCTTGTTTGGAAAGCTCCTCCTTCATGTTCGAGTAGGTGGCCTCGGAGTCGTACTGGGCTTCCACACCGGCGAGGAACGCGCGTTCCTGTTGGGGGATGCCGAGGCGCTCAAAGGTCTCGAGAACTTCCGGCGGAACTTCATCCCAGCTGCGCTTGGGCTTCTGCCCGTCGGAGAGGTAGTAGCGGATTTTGTCGAAATCGATGTTGTCGAGGTCGGTGGTGGCCCAGTTCGTCGGTGTTTTCTTGCTTTCGAAAACAGCGAGCGCTTTGTGGCGGAATTCGCGAACCCAATCAGGGTCGTCTTTGACATCCGAGATGTAATCGACGGTGGCGGAGGTGAGTCCCCAACCCGCATCGAACTTGTGGTTCTCCGGGAACTTAAAATCGCCCTTGGTGCGATCGACGTCGATCGCGTCCTTGGTTTCCGCGTCGAGGACGGCGGAGTCTGTATCTTGGAATGACATTCTACAAAGTTTGCTAGGTGGGAGTTTTCAGTGATCAGTGGAAGAGGCTCAGGCGAGGGCAGGTTCCTTAAGGAAGTCGTAGCCTTTTGCCTC
>Ga0206131_10003446_pt1 | contig 18188 bp, 18 predicted proteins | sample Helgoland_Spring_FD_148636 | JGI IMG/M metagenome (GOLD analysis project Ga0206131, IMG submission 148636) | Pelagic subsurface seawater microbial communities from Kabeltonne, Helgoland, North Sea - Helgoland_Spring_Bloom_20160517_1 | ecosystem: Environmental > Aquatic > Marine > Epipelagic ...
AGTACCATATCTTTCCTATTTCATTGGTTCTGTGAAAGAAATGAGTAATGATGATTTGTACAATTATATTCTTGATAAATTTCAAAATAAAGAGATATTCTATATACCACGTATTGGTGGTATAGAAAATGAAATAGTTTTCCAACAATGTTTGAAAGGATTTCCTGGTGAGCGTGAAATTATTACACTCAAAAAGAACGCTGGAATCGAAGTGACTTCAGATAACGACATGCAGTATTATAGACGACTATATTACGAATGTTTCCACGACGCTGATGTGTATTGGAATTGGCCTGATGATACCAACGTTGCACAAGCATACCCCTCGGTTTCAGCAGTAAATCATATTTTAAAACGACCATCATTAGCATCATCTACACTAATAAATCCATTTAAGAACATCCTGACGGGTTCGTTACATTTTACTCACGCGTTGAAAGGAAAGCGTGTTCTCATTGTCACTTCTTTCGAAGAAACTATGTCACTACAACTTAGACGAGTGAAAAAATTATTCGGAGGATACGAGTTATTCCCTTCTTGCAAATTCATATTAATCAAACCACCACAAACAAATGGTTCCGCTTCATCTGGATCGTGGATGCTACATTATGTAGACTTGTGTAAGCGAGTGCGAAACATTAGAGATAAATTTGATGTAGCTCTTATCAGTTGCGGTGGTTATGGTGCTATTCTTTCTCACTTCATTTATAAGAACTTGAATAAATCAAGTATCCATATGGGTGGAATTTTACAAATGTATTTCGGAGTCATGGGTGGTCGTTGGGAAAAAAACTCAGAAGTCTTAGAAATAAGTAAACGTTTCAAGACACCATGGCTACGTCCATCCCCATCAGAGCGACCTCAAGGTTATGATAGTATCGAAAATGGATGCTACTGGTGAGATCCGTCGCTCTCAATTCGGTAATTTAATATTTGCCTCCATGGCTTAGTGGTACAGCATCAGTCTTGTAAACTGAAGATCCTGGGTTCGATTCCCAGTGGAGGCTATAGTAGTTGGTTTAGAAGTATGGCAATATGAATTTAAAGATATCTCTTATATGAAATAAAATGGATGATTTGGTGGACAAATATTGTAAACCAATTGCTTACAAAATCAGACCTAATAACAAGCATTTTGATGATTCCAAAAATCACAATGATAAATGGCAGAAAGAAGTATATGTATATGCAAATGAAGTGATGAAAAAATACGATTTTAAGAAAATTATTGATATTGGTTGTGGTTCAGGTTACAAATTAATAAAATACCTCGGGGAATATGAAACAATTGGATATGAAACTGAACCTAGTATAAGCTTTCTTCGGAAAACTTATCCTGATAATAAATGGATAAATAGTGGCGAACCATCGTCATCCTTCAATAACGATAGTGATAAAAAATGTGATTTAATAATGTCTTCCGATGTCATAGAACATATATTAGACCCTGATGAATTGATAAACTACATGAAAACATTTTCATGTAACCATTTTTTAATTTCAACGCCTTGTCTGGAAGTTTTAATCAAGCATTTCGGATACAAGAGATATGAACCACCAAAAAATGTAGCCCATGTGAGAGAATGGACTTTTGACGAATTCAAAATGTATCTTAGTAAACATTTTCAAATTTTAGAATCCTTTTTGGGAAAAACACAGATAGAATGCCAATGGCATTTATGTACTAGAAAATAGTTTGATTAATTAAATTATTTCTTATTCGTCAAATAATTAAGAATTGAAATATACGTCACTTTCAATATTTTTATCATCAATGAATAAATCATATACGGGTTTACCTAATCTCAATTCATGAAATTTGCATCCCCATTCAGTCAACTGCTTTAATGTAGTATGGAACCACAACATACCTGTTTTACTTCCTCGTGCCGTCCAATATACAATAGTATTACCATCGTCATATAATTTATTAATTTTATTTATTCTATCATGATAGGGTATAGCGTTATTATAGTCACTTTTGTCTCCATTATAATAACATATAGTATCATCAATATCAACAAAAATTATCATCTTGTATTATACACTATATTAAGATTTTATCAATTAAACTTGTATTACACGAACTACTTGTCAAATCGTATTTCGTCTTATACTCGTTTAAGATCAATAATTTATCCACAATATCCATATATGTATCTTTTGGAAATTTTAATTTGATAGAATGTATATAATCTGAATGAATATTATTTATACCACATATGAAGTATAACTGTGATAAGCATGTATCATCGTAACTACTGATGTAGTACTTTGAAATGTAATTCATAAAGTGTTTTACATAACTGAAATTATTGATTTTATAAAATGCTATATCTTCTGTTTTACAATTTCCACAATTTTTACCAAGGCCAGTTATACAAGAATCTATCATACAATACTTATCGTCCATTGCTTGTAACGTGTTAGATAGAGCATTCCTAGAATTATTATGTGAATGAAAACCTAATGGTACATCTCCAAAAAGAATTTTATATTTTGTTATCTGTTTTGGTCTACAATTACCAAAGGTATCGGCTAAGTATATACATTTTATATTATTTTCTAAAACGTTATACATATTTATAATATCTTTAATGTCATGACTAGTTAAACTCTCACAATTCGCTATATTTATAGAAACCTCATATCCCTTCATGAATAAATCCTTACATATATGAATTGCTTTATCATAATTGTAGTTATTATTATCTCGATGTAATAACACACGCACTAATGATATTGGAGATTCCATCTTCTCACTAAATACATCTGAAGTAAATCTATCAGTAGTCACCATAATACTTAATTTCGGTGATGAGTTCAAATTTAATTTATTGATATCCTGATCACTTATATTATAGTATTTACCTTTGTTGGTTGTTAAGTTATTTCGAAACCCTATTTCAAAATAGTCTACACCCATTTGATTCGCTAATATATGACTATCTTTAACAAATATATCATCAAATGACCAGTTATTAGTATATCCACCGTCCCTTATAGTACAATCTAGTAGTTCACATTTATTATTGAATTGTGTGTTAACATACTGATTTATGTCTTCTGTTCTTGTGAACCCCATATTAGCAATGATTGATGCAGTTAAAAACTCAAGACTTTCATCAAGATCCAAAGATTCAAATTGATTCAAGTATACAAAATATGGGTTTCTCCCTATAAGTGATTTACTTGATAAGATATCAATAGCTTTTGATATTACGCATCCCCACGTAGGTATATAAATTGGGTTTATATCCTGTGAACGTGGCACATCATGTAATTCATAATTTAATGGTAAAAAATTACCATTAACTTCATGCCACAAATGTTTTTGTAATTTATGACATGATACAAATGAATCATAGGATTTTTCATTATGGAATAAATCAATAATGTTTGCGTATGTAGATGTTTGTATAAAAGGACACGTACAATGACAGAACATCATATGTGTACCTCCATGTTTCAAAACAATATTTGCTAATTCGCAATTCCATACTGATGCTTTACAATCACTCGTACAAAAGATTTCATCACGTTCTTCATAAATTATTGAATCATATTGTTCGCAAATTTGTTTACTACATTTATCATTACTAGAAACAATTATTTTATATAATCTTTTTACTTTTAATAATTTTTGAATAGTTATCGCTAATAAATTTGAGTCTCCAAACTCTCTGGTGTTCTTTTCTTTTATTCTTAATGATCCCTCTCTCGTAGGTATAACAGCTATAAGTTTCTTTTGCATTTCTTATAGATACTAATAGTATTTTTTTTTCATTTCTATTCTTTGTAACATTATAAATGAAATTATTTCTTCAAAATAATTCTTTCAATCGTGAAAAACTAGAATCATACATAAGTGCGAAATCAGTTTGTATTGTTGGTCCAGCACCTTACTTAGAGAAGAAAATGTTTGGACCATTAATCGACAAGTATGATATAATTGTGAGATTGAACAAAGGAATAAATATGGAGAAATCACCAGAAATATTTGGTAGTAGAACAGATATTTTATATCATTCTATAAACCAAAATCAAAGCAATGGAGGGAAATTAAATCCAAATATATTAGATAAAACTAAAATAGTATTCGCATTTCCATATATGGATAAAAGTGTTTCATCTTTTCGTAATGGCACAATCATGGATTTTAATAATATACATGATGATATTCTGAAATCCAGTTGCTGTGTTGATAAAGATGATTATATAAATTTAGAAAAATATATTGGATGCAGACCTACAACCGGATTATCGTGCATAATTGATATTTTAAAAATGAACCCATCCAAAGTATATATTACAGGATTTACGTTATTCAATGACGGACACTCAAAATGTTATAGAGAAGATGTTGATATCAGATCTAATAGAAAATTAATTCATCTATACAAAACTCGTCAATCGTCACACAATTTATATTTGATGTTTTGTTATATGAAAAATCATCTATTCAAAGATAATATAGAACTTGACAAAGAATTGATAGATATTTTAAAATTGGGATTTGACGGATATAGACAAGCCAATTCGTTACAAGATAGGGATGACGAATATGTATTTTATCATTATATAGAGAATACATAATATCAACGACATACTTGTGTGAACCTTTTACCAATTTCAAAAGTACAGTTATGTTCTTCCAATAACATCATTAATCTATGAAACAATTTGACATAAGAAGTAAAATACCTTTCTGCAACATTCCTTGGTTTAGGACCCAATTCAGCACCATATTTACTAACATTTTTCAATATGTCTTCTTCTGAAATATCATTGTGCTTTGCAACGTCATTGTATATGTATTTATTATTATCTAGTAAATCTTCGTAACTTATTTTAGTTTCTTTATTTGATGTCATGATATTTCCGTATTTCAACATATTTATACACCATAATTTGAAAGCTTTTTCACATCCAATCCACATGTAATCCCAATCTCTTACGTAAAACTGTCCTCCACCCCCTTTATTTGGACCACGTGTTATCATAGAAAACTTATTATTATAATCATTTAGTCTGATAGGTTGTAAAAGTTTAATATCCGTTCTAGAAAAAACATAATAGTCGTAAGTATTATTCTTTTCATGAGTAAGTAATTGTGCAAGTCGTTCATACACTATTGTTATACTTTTGCCCCCAAATGGAGAATAATGAAACGATGGTCCTGATAAATATAATATTGCTTTGATATTATGATATAAGGTATGTAATTTAGTTTCTAGAATAGATTGTTCATATTTCGTGCTTTTTCGTTTGCCATCCCATTTAGGTTGTTCTCTCCCGTCTAAATCAGTGGAAATGATTATTGTGAACTCGCAATCTTCTTTATTTTCATCTATTAAATTTTTATTTATATTACCTGAACAGTTCGCAATTGTTCGTGGTAATCCAAAAAACATTAATAAACATCTCTTCATTTATATATAATTATATGAAAAATATAATTATATGAAAAATATAATTATATAATAAATAAATAATATATATACAATATGCGTTGATGAGGTAATGATTAAATATCAACCTTGATAATTTCTACTATATCGTGAATCATTTTTCGGTCAATTATAGTATATTCCAAGTTATTCAATCCAGAACTCATTATCATTTCATCTTTTTGTTCGTCATCTAGTTTATCAATATTGGCTTTTCTCCACATATCTGAATATTGTTTTTTTACACCTCCATAACCCGACGATGATGGCATGTGCTTGAGAATTTTGAATGTTCTTTTATCATTGTTAGTTACGATCATATGTTGCTTAATTATACTTCTAAAATATAGTGCTCTATCTTCAATACCCCACCCCCATATATAATTGGGGAAACCATTTATATTGATCATGGTATCATGTTGCACTTTGATAACACCACCGAGTGACGTAGTATGTGCAGAATAAATTCGATAAATATCAATGTTATCTCTCGTGTATATTCCTTGGACAGCTTCTTTTGTAGGATTTATATCAACATCGTGTGTAAAAAAATATTTAGTTTTATTTTTGTATTCTCTGAATGCAACATTCAGTACTGCTCCACGATTGAATAGCTTTCCTTCATTTTGTTCCACCACTACAATTTTACTATTCGGTAAACACTTCTGTATAAGAGGAACTGTATTGGTGATAAAATATTCCAAGTGCTCTTCACGATCGCGGTATGGTATTGCAATGATGTTTTCATACATAATGTAATATATCATGAGATGATTTAATTTGAAAAGCAATTCATCTACTTACTTTCGTCGACGCTCTATTTCCTTATCCAAGTCTTTCTTTGTCAATGTATACGCCCAATGTTGTAACACTTGACGAATCTTCGGGCTGATGCTCTCGTCTTTCCAATGCTCTACACCTTTTTTCAGTATGAGCGTGACTAAAAATCGCATGAATCTTCCACGAGGACCAGCGAGTGCTTCCCATCGTGCAATCTGACGCTCGTCGTCTTCACTACGCTTTCCCATGAAGAAATCACAATACCAATGCACCCATCCATAAGGATGAGATGACTTAATCCATTTTTTCTCTTCCCAAAAACGTAATGTAGTTCCCACTTTCACTTTGTATTTGTTCTTTTCGTTGTCATATGTTGGGTCCGATAGATGATTCTCAGGAATGCCTTTCCACCATGAGCTCGGATATTGGTGATGAACATTTTTGTATTGTTGCTTTGTGACATTGCTGTGAATAGGTCGCCAGTAAGTCCCCCCAAAACTACCCAACGCAAACATCTCATGCGGACTAAGGTTCGGGCGAAAGGTTGGATAATCAGAGAAGAAATAATATCCATTACGTTTCGTAGGATAGGCTTTTCTAGAATGTGTTTTATCTTTAGCTTTACCTCCTTTTTTGGTTGATAATTTTCGTGTACGGTTTACCTTTGCGTGGAATCGCTTTACACGTCCCTTTGTATATTTTTCTCGGCGAGCACGTGCTAATTCCTTATCAGATATCTCATTGTGTGTCGTCGGCGTCTTCTTTGTCACACGAATACTGGGTCGATAGATATCATTTTTGTTCTTGTAACCGATATCACCACGCTGATTCACCCACTTCTCATTGAACCACCTTGTCAATCCTTTCTTCTTAGGTTTCTCTCCAATGTATGGTTCCTGTTGTGGGTATCTTTTTGCGAATTCATCTTTATATTTTTGGACGACAATTCCACTGCGGTATGCACTGTGCTTTGGAATTTCTTTATACACGTTAGCCTTTATTTTATTATACATGTCCAAGTCTGTAGGCGTAGGCATATATTACATCTATATATTATTTTGTTTATACAGGCTATACAGGCTATACAGGCATCACGAAGTTGATTCCACTAATACTGATACAACATTTCACACACCATTCCAAACGACCAATCACAACCGTTCAAATTCATGACATTTCCTTTATCATCAAGTAGCTGTACCTTAAAGCGTGATATTTGAACAGGTCCAAAATAACTTCGTTCATTTACTTGTAGCGAACCACCATACTCGATAAATGCATCACCAACTGCCATATTATTTCGTTTCACTGGAACAATACAAAAAATATCACTGGTAGATGGTGCCGATAATTGTGTTTGCGAATCGTCTATTTTCTTGTTTGCGTATATCTCATTGATGGCGTATATTTGATTCTGCGTCAACTTCCGTGGAGCCTCAGGAAACACTTGAAATACTCCATCATCAGTCGTATTGTTGGACATGTCTCTTGCGAAATAATTCGGTACAGATAATTTTGTGCGACGAGTGTCTTGAATGTTCACGAGATTACTATTCACGCGATTTTGATTGAAATCGTCCAAGTATATCATGATGTATTTTGTTCCATAAATATCAGCAATTGCTTCTCCAGTATGATTCCACGATACATCTACATCTGATAAATTCGAGTACGATTGTTCGCGGAAACCAAGCATCCACCCCAAGTTATTGTTGCGTTTCATTGCAGCATTTTTGGTGATATCATAAAAAGTAATTGTTCGTACGGATGCATCTAGCGATACTGACACTTTGCCGGTATTTTTATTGTGACCAAAAGTGAATAATTGCTGCGAATTGATCGTCACCTGGTTCAACACACTGGTCAATTCGTCTATGCTGTAATTACCCGAATCAAATGTTATATCATATACTCCATTTTCGGTTTCTATCCAAAAAATGTTAGTACCATACGCCTCATCAAACACATACCATGCGTACGGTATTTGTAGACTATACATACGCATATGCAATACATTTGATAACGGTTCAGACAAATCAATATTAAAACTAGTGGAACGGTTTCCATTCGCGTTGTACATTGTCGCATCTTGGCGATACTGAGAGTCAATATTAATCATTTTTGTGACAGTATTCTTCAAATTCGGGTTCATTACACCTTGGGATACAGGTACTGTATACTGCTCTCGTCGCTTTTCTTCACTCATTTGCAAAACAGAATGATTGTTGTTTACAAAATCTACTTTGGTATCCTTCTTTGTCTCTGTGATAAATTCAGATGGTTTATCTGACGTCTTTTCTGATGCATCATCTTCTTCAAGATCTTCTGCCTCAAGTTCAATGTCATTTTCAGCCTCTTCCTCTATTTCAGGGACTTTATTGGCAGGGAGAGAAAGATTCCGTAAATTCTTGGGTGCATCTATATTTTCTTCGTTGTCACTTAGACTCTCTTCATCACTCATACTTTCAAGAAAATCTAAAAGATGCCTCTGAACTTGGACCATGAAATCATGCATTGATTCATTCTCCTCGTGACGAAATTTTGTTTTATAGAATTCAGTCGCATTGACAATATCATCGTCGCTTGGGTTTTCTAATTCTAGCATATCTAACAGTTCTTCTATTGTATAAGAGTTCACATTCATATTCATACTTTATATACTCTTGCATATTCTATTTTATTTTTATACATATAATGTATGATTGGAACAAAACTATACCCAAAGGATAGCAATGGCATGTTCTCTCTGAACCGTACACTCGGTGTACGTGCTAAACCAAGAATGGCATTTTTGAAATCTGATGCAGCTGGTAAAGTTGGAATGGGGATGAAAGTGCTACCGAACCAATCTGCGTCTGACGTCACGCGTGGGCGACGCATTGCAAATTTCGCACAGACGACAGATAAAAGTGTGACAGGTGAAAAAACCGTTCAAAACAACATTGTCCGTAGTCATTTACGTCGCTCTCGTAGCTCAGGAGCTGTTGCACCAGCAAAAAAAGGAGCTTTAGAGAGGAAACATTAGTGTTGATGGACGTTGGAGTCTAAATTGGAATTAGTGTCTGGCACATTTTCTATATATTTTTGAAACCGCGTTGAAAACATACATTCAATGAATTTCTTGAGATTTAAGATGTGTTTACATTTACTGATTACTTTTTCACTTACACATTGTATACCTGATCCTCTTTTCATATGTTTGCCACGAATACCACATCCTCTGAAAAGTAATATTTCCAAGAAACACATAATTCGTCGCTCCATATGTGTGAATTCACTTTGATCGATACGACAAGTTCCTATGTAAGAGAAGCGATTATACGAACCAGTGGAATACACGTTGTAGCGTTTTACTCCCTTGACATGATTTTGAATGTATCCTACTCCCATTATTCTGTTTGTCGTATTGTTCATTTCTAATACATACATTGTTGCTTTTATAGGTAAAGACGAGCGTATTGAAATAGGTGAATTATAAATACATCCACGAAGCTCCTTCCGCTCCCGATAATATAAATTTTCCCGCCAAGTGTCTTCATTAAACCTTGTTACGGCTATATAAATCATTTCTATATTCATATTCAAATAAGAGATGATTTCAATTTTATTATAATTTCTCTCATATTAATGCTATTTCATTTATCTAAAAAGTTACCATATTTCTTGCGATGAAAATTGTTTATGTATTCTCTCTCGTCTTCAGAGAGATTGAAAATATCGGCAATATTACAATCATCTATTTTATCGTATCTCTCGAATTCATGCATACGTAGTATATTTGGGATTAATTCAAACGCATATTTCTCGAGAAACTTCATTCGGTACCTTGTTGTTTCATACATGAATAAGGCAAACCTTGTTGAGAGAAACGATTGTAATAGGCACATTTGTGAATGTGTGTGTTTGTGTGTTCTCTCAGATGTCAAAATGACATAATTATCACGTGTAGATATACCATAAGCACCAGATTGGTCATAATAAGGAAAGCCATACATTTTATGGGCCAAGACAAGTTTTGATTTTCCATAATATGGAAGGGGTGTATCAGAATAATCGTACACTAGAAATGGTTCATTCGATTTGGATAGTAGACAAGACTTGATATTTTGATATCTCTCTGAATTGTCAGAAGAGAATTCTTTATATATTTCGATTTTGCTACTTGGTAGATTCGTTTTTCGAACAATATCCATCATACTTCCCACTTTATCAATGTAGTGAGATAGCTTCGAAGCAATAGAGCATCCTAACAATGGTATTGGGTTGGGAATCTTATGGTGGTACGTATATATTTTCTCCGGTTCTGTGTAATTGACAACGAATGGAATCATATGATGATCGTTCGCCACATTGGTGTTTCTACCATAATAAATACAAGTTGGTGTCTGTGCGCATCCATGAAAGATGCGATTCGTCTCTGTGTTGGTGAATGTGCTAATCCTTTCAATACGCTTCGCCATCATAAAATCGTACATTTTGGCTTTATCCGGCTTCATCCATAACGATGGAAAAATCATGAGTAAATGACCGTCGTCTTGTAAGAGGCTGTATGCGTGTTTGACAAATGGAATCCATAGTGTGGTGCCATCTTCTTTTTTAGCGACGGATTTATTTGTAGGCACCTTTTTACCTCCATTACTATTGTATGGAGGGTTTCCCAAAATGACATTATACTTTTCCTTGGGTTGAAACGAGAGAAAATTGGTTTTGGTGAATATATTTGGACACCCAAAAAACTCGTTTTGCAATCTATCTTCATATACCCCATTCAGTTCTATGACTGTTATCATTTTCTCTAATATATGTTGTTTTCGTTGGGTTGGGTCAGGAAAGCTTTCGTCTAAGTGGATAAACAATTTCTCATACAACAACAATGCAAATGTGCCTTGTCCAGCACAAGGATCACACCAACGAAGCAATGGGTTTTTATACAGCTCAGCAGGTAAGAAATTTAGCATGTGTTCAGCAAATGAATATGGCGTTGTCACATCACCGTATTCATTTTTATAAATTGACGAAAATGTTTGTATAGGTCTCATGCTATACGGAATATTAATTTATGTATTATTCTACTCAATGGGAAAGTCTAGTATATGTTTATAGGGTCGTCATAACTGTTGATCACGTGTAAATAATCATCATTTCCATAAATCACTGACGCAATAGAATCTTCCGTCATATACGATATGGAAAGGGTTGAGTAGTCACTATCGAAATCTAGTATGTGATCTGGAATATAACAAACAGTATAAAATTCACTTGACGAAGATATATAATTTGACCCAGTGACAAAACTCATCACTTTCTCTGAAAATGTCAGGGTCCAGCCACCTCCTTCAAAGAATATTTTCTTCGTGATGATAGATTCTGTTTTGCTTTCATCAAAGTAGTTTCCATTTGGTTCGTTAAATAGAAAATCGTCTACCATATTATGTGGTTGAGTGAATTGTAGACGAATACCTGCAATTTGCCGATATTGTGTGAGAACCTCTATTTTAGAGTAAGATATATCATCTATCTGTACATGAGTTAGACGAAGAGTGAACAAAGGCTCATATTCGGGCTCAGGCTCAGGTTGCGGTTCTGGTTCCGGTTCTGGTTCCGGTTCCGGTTCAGGCTCAGGTTGCGGTTCCGGTTCCGGTTCCGGTTCCGGTTCTGGTTGTTCAGGATAGTTTATGATAGGAATATCCGTATTGTCAGGATCGACGTTATACTGTGCCAAAATAACCAAGTCGTTAATTGTAGCGGAACGTTTGTCCATATCCATATCTGTAATACGCGGATCCTCTGGCATCAACGGGTTATTTGGGTCAATATTAAACTGTGCCATAAGGACGACATCATTAATTGTACCTACACTTCTATCGAATTCTAAATCTCCGGGCTGTTGGTTCACTTCTAATTCTTTATAGAAATCTTTATAGCGCCCAGTACTCAAATCAAGTCGTACCGCAGCTAACTTGGATTGGTCAAAGACATTTGTACCAGGCCATCCATACAAATATAAATAAATTTCGTACTCAGGTTTCAATCGAGGAGCAATTGATGTAATCTGTGTTGGGGGTAAGAAACTCATACTTGAACTTTGTTGTAGTAAATATGCATTCAGCTTAATTTCATCAGACAATACTTCCTTGAGCTCTCTTGATTTTTGTTCCGCCGTTTTCATGTCTTCGTTAGCTGTTTGGAGTTTTAGATTCTCACTCGCACCTATCTTCATAGAAGTTATGATGTGCTGAATTAATGTTGCTATGTCTCGTGCCTCTTTTAGTAATGCAGATGAAGTTCTTGTAGTATCAACCAATTGTAACGACAATGAATCAATCACTCTCAGCACTTGTTGATCACGTAGACGCTCGAAATCACCACGAATGTAATCATCTATCACTTGACTCAAATATCCACGAAAGATTGACAAAATCTTCACAATTTTATCTGTTGCAGCATTATTATCTGATGTATTTGATATAAGATTTACCCCTTGTGACCTTTGTGTTTGACTATTATTCATATTATATTAATGCGATACAATAAATAACACTCTTGATCAAATTATCGTGATTGTGTGAATTCTAAAATAAATGAGAAATCGCTACCATTTAAGTTTACTAAATTACCGTATTTGTCTAATAACTTTACGTGTAATTTTTCAATAGTTACAGGACCATAGTAATCACGATGACGGACCACATCATCGTCCCCGTCTAAATTGACATAGAATGAGCCGTATTTCACGGTGATTCGCGCTAATATATTTTTACTTAAGTGCGTTCTACTGTTGTTAATAGTTAACACACCTTCTTTACTCTTGTTTACATAATCATCCACAGACAAATATAAGTAATTCAACTTGTTAGACCCGAAAACACCTTCAGCCTCTACTACACCATGATAAGTAGTATTCCATTTTGTCATACTGCTAAAATAATCTATGAAATCATATTCTGTTTTTCTGTATCCGAGTGTCCATCCTACAGATTCATACATCTGCGTGTCATTACAGATTTGGGTATCAAGTGCGAATTTCAAAGAGTAACGAATTTTCGTTAATATCACACTCTGATACGTTGCGTCGTTTGTGATAGTGTTATCATTCATAACACCAGGAATGTTATAAACGTTCTGCGCTTCATCATATGTTTTGAAACGAAAACGCCCTTTACTAGAAAATTCGTCCACTTCGAACATTAAATGCTCCAGATACGTATTAGCAGGTTGATTATTTAAATACGTATTTAATTGTTCAGAGAAATCAAGTGAACTGTAATTACCTTCAGGAATAGCAATTGTATTTGTGGAAACATCACCATTGTCATAAGAGATACCAATTTCGAATGTATTGTTTTTATCGGTGAAAGTGTACCAAGTGTTAGGCAATTCAACAGAAGAAAGTTTCATGCGAATCACATTTTTAATACTTGTTGGGAATTCTATAGTGAATTCATTCGCGTTTGATGTCATATACTGTTTCCTAAATAAGCTATCAACATTCAATGATTGCACGACTTCGCGTTCATGAACACGTGCATGCTCTTTGTCTGTGTAAGGAGGGTTTGGTGGCAAAAAATGGTTCATACTATATGAACTATAGACATATAATTTTAATGGACTTTACGTGTCTTAAATACTTTATACAATTGTTATAGAGTATTTAATAGGGGTTTATTAGGGTTTGAGAGTCAATCCATATTTTAAAAGGAGCTAACTATCTATGCCACAATCTTGAGGTAAGAGTTCTTGTTTCCAAGAGTAGTGGTTTGTCCATCGGCAGAAGTGATGCTAGGCACCCAGTTCTCGTATCCGGTAGAAGCAGCATTAGCATCAGAAACACACTTAATCTTGATTCTGTAAGTACGATCGCCAAGGTCAGTGCCATCAGCACCGTTTACAGTTGTGACAACCTCGGTATCCGCATGAGGAGTGATAGTGAGCTTGAACTCAATAATATCACCATCCTCGAAAGGGATGGGTTGATCGCCATTGTCATCGCTGAAAGGTAAAGCAGTGAGATCAGCAAAGCGGTCTCTCTCGCCATCGGTCATTTGACGCATGACTTGACGCACAAGATTAGATTCATCGCTGGTTCCGTTGCTTAAAGGAACAGCATTGGTTCCGGCAGCATCGAACGCAGCACGGATAGTTTCAAAGAACGCAACATGTCCCTTGTCTCCTAAATCCTCAAGAAGAGCATTCTCGTTGTCGAAAAGATCAACACCGTTCACGCTTCCGGTGGTCTCGTAAGCCAAGTAGCGGACGAAGTCAGCACGAACAAGGTTTTGGTTCTTGTCAGAGGCAGTGGCATGAGTAGCGGAGGAACCGATACCAGTGACGCTATCAAGGGCAGCATGGACGGGGTTAAGCACCTTACCAGAGCAGTCAGTAGCGGAACCACTTTGGTCATTGGTAGCAAACATAAGGTCAAGTTTGGTGGAGTCAAGGAAATACTTGGTGTCAATATCAGACGCATAGCTATCACCAACGGAAGAAGCGTCAGTTTGGAAACGGAAAAGATCACGTAAATCGGAGCTCTTCACGTGGATCACAGCCTCAGCGGAACAAGTGAGGATGGTAGGAGCTAAGTAAGCTAAAAGTTTGGCACTAGCATCAAGAGTGAAGCTAGAGTTCAAAGCGGAAAGAGTAAACACAGCCATTATACATTACCACGATATAAATATAATACTCAAAATAATAATTCTTTTTCTCCATATACAATGTGCTATTGAATACTCACCATGCTATTGAATACTTACCATGCTATCGAAAATGAATGAACATGATTCATGAAAATGTCAAAAATGACTACTTTCTTGATTTACCGCACGAACCACAACCACGCGATGCATTCTGTATTCTTGAAAACATACTTGTCATGGATGTTTGTTTATTTTGGATTTGACGAGTAGAATTATGTGTCTTATTTCCTAAAATTTGGTTGATACCAGTTCTACTCGTGTGTGGTTGAACTGACGCATTAACATTGGAAAACAGCATAGAAAATTTTGGCATCTTACATTGTACATAAGAAATAAAAAAATTATACACAACGTTTATGTATCACAAACCCCTTCTTCTTTCGTAGGTATCGGTCATATGAGTTATGTTTTACATCCACACCAGTACCAAGTGCAGACATAGAGCCTGGACGAAGCTTTGTGACACTACGTTTGGTTGAATTGCCACGAGTAGGAACTTCTACCCTTGAAACACTTGCTTGAATGCGATCACTCATATTATTCCATTGTTGGCAATTCGATGCTAATGGCTTGTCGAATGTTTTTGTTGACATTGTATGATTCATATGTTGTGATGACGAAATACGGACTTGTTTATTTACTAAAGCGTTGGTTTGTTCATCTGTTCTTTGAGATGTTGACCGCCCTGTACATGTCACACATGGTTCATGATGAGGTATGTTGGTTTTATTTGAGTCATATGCGTCTTGACATTGATAATATGGAGAGAAGTGTCCAAAGAAGTGTAGCATATTAAGAGATGGATCACATTCCATTCGTTTTGTGGTATGATAATAATTCATATATATTGCATTGATAATTTTATTTGATAAAATTGAAACCTTCTTTTGACCATTGGTTTATTACATAAGATGTTGGGAGTTGAACTCCAAAATTCGACCAAAAAATATGTATGTCATTATTGTAATCGTAATTATGCACGTAGAATCTTTTATGAAAGACACATAAGTGGATGTGCACTTCTACACGAACGTAAACAGAACCCTAAAGAGTGTATACAATCAGATTACCATAATCACGCATTGCCCAGTATATTAGATTTACACCGCATGGTCGAAGAATTGGCATTTCAATACAAACATATTCGTGAAGAAAACCAAGAGCTACGTGAAGAATTAGAATCCATAAAATCAACGATTATAGAAAAAAAGATTACACCATTGAATTCGTCGTCATTCAATCCTAACGACTTGGTTGTGGAACATGTTCGCAAGAGACATCATGTTTCACAATTACTAAATACATCTCATACGATGAGGAAACCTAACATGGTCTTTGACTCATGGTTGAAAACGCTTGTCGTATCTCAAAAGGACTTAACAATTGTATTTGAGAACACATTAGTTGAAGGATTAACATCATTTCTCAATACACAAATGAATCCAATCACAAATGTCCCACTGTGTAGCATTCAACGCAATCAAAATATTCAGTTTTACATATACACATTAGAAAATGAAGAAAATGTATGGAAACATGTGGATCATGATTCAATTGATAAAGCAATATTCCATATTTACCAACTCTTTTTAGGGCAATTCCACCAATGGAATAAAACAAATACAGGGAAAGTGTCCGACAACAATGAACGATTCCATAAATTTTATGAACAGCAATTCATAAAATTCGTCGGCACGTCTATTCATTTCCGTTCGAAAATGTGTGCTGAAATGAGAAAATCACTACATCAATTAGTAAAATACTCTACAGATTGATTACTTGGACATTGCAGACATTGCATACGCGTTGTTTCCGAATCTGTTTTTCTTATACTTGGAATTATTCTTGCGTGTGGCGTTAAGAACATACGCTCTTTTTTTATGCTTGTTAGAACGTGTAGCAGCGTTTATACTCGTAATATTTGCTACTTCAGATTTTCTGCTTTTCTTTTCTACTTTACAATTTGTAGTTATGTATAAATTATACAAACCTGTGTTGTTGTCTTTCGTTCCTGTTGCAATGACATTATCGTCCTCCATGATGTACATGTGGGTTTCATCAAATGATATAGTTTTTCTATGGTTTGTTGGCTCAGATAAATAGGCGGATATGGAAAACAAAAAATAACGAAGGTGCGGAACATGTAACACATTCTCAAGAGGGCCTATTGACCCAGAAGAATATGCCTTGACTGACTTACCATTGCCTAATATGATGGTAACATCGTCCTTTATTTTATTGTTCATATAAGTATCATCGTGTGTACAATGGCGCGTTGCACCTGAATCGACAATCACAGGTATATACATTGTTTGTGTATCTTTATCACAATACTCATCTGTATCACCATTCTCCATGAGTGTTTCTGATATATTCTTGCCGTTACCGTTGTTATTTTTCTCGTTATTCAAATTCTTTTTCCTTAATGCATTTTTCATTTTGGCGGACACTCCCATAAATAGGGATTATATTTTAATTATTCTTGTTTATTCTTGTTTCAATCTGCAAGATAAAAAGTTTTTTGTGATGGTTATGTATGTATGGTAATTCTGAATTTTATACCCAAGGAAGTAGTCATATAATCACAAATGGAAACGTCGTTGATGAACGATCGCTCCAAATTCATTCTCACGATGGTCATAATATGGACGTCTTATTACATGTTAATGGAAATAATATGCACATTCGAGATGTCAACCTATCTGACTTTCACGACTTGGACACATTGCTTCCAAAAGGGAAAAAGAACCGCTCTTCTTTAGAACTAATTGAACGTATCAAAGGTGAATTGCTCACTCCTGAAGATGTCGGTCCTATCACAATTTTGGGAATGAACAGTGCTTCTTCAAATCAGCAAACACCCTCACTGGTAAGACATATGCCAGCACCAAATGAGAGTTCGCCACAAACTTGTATGAAAAAACAATCGACGAGAAAGAAATCTACCACTCCAAAGAAGGTGTCTACGAGAAAGAAATCTATGAAATCTATGAAATCTATGAAATCTATGAAATCTATGAAATCCAAGAAGGTGTCCACGAGGAAGAAAAAGAAAAATACCCCCAAAAGTCTGCGTCGAAAAAGTAGCAACAAATCAACTCGCGTTCAGAGCACATTACGAACCAAGAAACGTGTCAGACGACCAAAAACACTTAAATTGAAGCAATCACAGAAGCAATCACAAAAACAAAAACTTAGTCCAGAATTACGTTATCAATTAAATTCGGTGCAGGAATCATAGCTTCATAGCCCGTATGTAAAGCAT
>Ga0206131_10003451_pt1 | contig 18185 bp, 18 predicted proteins | sample Helgoland_Spring_FD_148636 | JGI IMG/M metagenome (GOLD analysis project Ga0206131, IMG submission 148636) | Pelagic subsurface seawater microbial communities from Kabeltonne, Helgoland, North Sea - Helgoland_Spring_Bloom_20160517_1 | ecosystem: Environmental > Aquatic > Marine > Epipelagic ...
TTTTGGTTCTGCTCCTCCTTTGACTGTAACTCCCATCGAACGTGCTGTTCCAGCAACCATCTTCATGGCTGAGTCAATAGTAAATGCATTTAAATCTTGCATTTTGTCTTCTGCGATAGTACGTACCTGATCCCATGTAATTTTAGCAACCTTGGCGCGATTTGGTTCTCCCGAACCTTTTTTCACTTTTGAAGCTTCTAAAATTTGGACAGCAGCAGGCGCCGTTTTGATTACAAATTCAAACGATTTGTCTTTATACACTGAAATAACCACAGGCACAATTTTGCCTTGCTTGTCTTGAGTTCTTGCATTAAATTGCTTACAGAACTCCATGATGTTCACACCAGCGGCACCTAATGCAGGTCCTACTGGAGGTGAGGGATTGGCTGCGCCACCTCTTACTTGTAACTTGACTAATTTGCTTAGCTCTTTTGCCATTTACATTTAATTATGATCGGTTATCAGATGGAAGCTTGACAACAAATCGGTTAGGTGTAACAATTATATTTTTTCAACTTGCATGAAGCTAAGCTCAAGAGGTGTTTTACGACCAAAGATTTTAACCATCACTTCAAGTTTACGTTTATCTTCATTTATATTCTCGATAGTACCATCAAAACCGTTAAATGGCCCATCAATTACTTTTACTGTTTCACCTTTCACAAAAGGAATCACCATATTAGGATCATCTTTAATAGCCAATTCATCAACCTTACCTAACATGCGATTCACCTCTGATGATCTTAAAGGCACTGGTTCACCACCTTTGGTTTCACCAAGAAATCCAATAACGTTAGTGATTGATTTGATTATATGGGGTATTTCGCCACTTAGGTTTGCTTGAACCATAATATATCCTGGGAAATAAACTTTATCCTTTTGAATTTTTTTACCATTTCGAATTTGAATTACTTTTTCTGTTGGTACCAAAATTTGTTCCACATAGTCTTGTAATCCCATTCGAGCAATTTCGGACTCGATATAAGATTTAATCTTATTTTCTTGTCCGCTTACAGCGCGAACAACATACCACTTCTTTTCAACTACTGCAGCCATCTTCTTTTTTTAGTTTAAAAATGCAAAATAAGATGACACCACCTCAATGAAAACAGAGTCAACAGCCCAAATAAGTAAAGCGAAAACCACAGAGAACGTCGCAACGAGCACTGTTAAGTTCCACGCGTTATCCCAGCTTGGCCAGCTGACGTTAGTTCTAAGTTCTTCAAATGATGCTTTAAAATATTCAATCATTATAAATGCTCTAAAATTATCACCTCTGTGGTGTTGCTGTCTCCTATGTTTAGCACGGGTTGAGAGGCTCGAACTCCCGACACCTGGTTTTGGAGACCAGTGCTCTACCAACTGAGCTAAACCCGTAAACACAAGCCAAGGTATCTTGAAAAACAAGATACCTTTTGGCTGTATTTATGAAAATGCTTAATCTAAAATCTCAGTTACTTGTCCAGCACCAACGGTACGTCCTCCTTCACGAATCGCAAAACGAAGACCAACAGTCATAGCAATTGGCTGAATCAAGTCAACATGGATCGTCAAGTTGTCACCTGGCATAACCATTTCAACACCTTCAGGAAGTACAATATTTCCTGTTACATCAGTTGTTCTTACGTAGAACTGTGGACGGTAATTGTTATGGAATGGTGTGTGACGTCCACCTTCTTCTTTTTTAAGGATATAAACCTCAGCTTTAAATTTGGCGTGTGGCTTGACTGATCCAGGCTTAGTGATCACCATTCCTCTACGGATATCAGTTTTTTCAATACCTCTTAAGAGGATTCCTACATTATCACCGGCTTCGCCACGATCCAAAATTTTACGGAACATCTCTACTCCAGTAATTGTAGAGGATAATTTCTCAGCACCCATTCCGATAATATCGACAGCGTCACCAGTATTGGCTACACCAGTTTCAATACGACCAGTAGCTACTGTTCCACGACCAGTAATCGAAAAGACATCTTCGATTGGCATTAAGAAATCTTTTTCGACATCTCTCTTAGGAAGTTCAATCCACGAATCAACAGCATCCATCAACTCCATAACACTGTCTACCCATTTTTGCTCTCCGTTTAAGGCACCTAATGCAGAACCAGAGATTACAGGTCCATTATCACCGTCATATTCGTAGAAACTCAACAAATCACGAACTTCCATTTCAACTAATTCTAATAATTCTTCATCATCTACCATGTCCACTTTATTCAAGAAAACGACCATACGAGGAATACCGACCTGACGACCTAAAAGGATGTGCTCACGAGTTTGAGGCATCGGCCCGTCCGTTGCAGCAACAACCAAAATGGCACCGTCCATTTGGGCAGCACCTGTAACCATGTTCTTTACGTAATCCGCGTGACCTGGACAGTCAACGTGAGCGTAATGACGTTTTTCTGTAGAGTATTCTACGTGAGAAGTGTTAATGGTGATACCACGTTCTTTCTCTTCTGGAGCGTTATCGATCGTGTCGAAATCGCGCTTTTCGGACAATCCTGCGTTGGCCAAAACCGTTGTAATAGCTGCAGTAAGTGTTGTTTTTCCGTGATCGACGTGTCCAATAGTCCCAATATTTAAGTGGGGTTTAGACCGATCAAAATTTGCCTTTGCCATGATTTAAAATTTAAGCTTAGAGTTATCTAATTATTGTTAATGTTAAAAAAAAATTACTTTCAAAAATGAGCCAATGACGGGATTTGAACCCGTGACCTCTTCCTTACCAAGGAAACGCTCTACCCCTGAGCTACACCGGCAAAAATTGAGAGCGGGAGACCGGGTTCGAACCGGCGACATTCAGCTTGGAAGGCTGACGCTCTACCAACTGAGCTACTCCCGCAATTAGTTTAATCCCAGTCGCGCTGGTTTAAACCGTGGGGAGAGCAGGATTCGAACCTGCGAAGGTAAAAACCAACAGATTTACAGTCTGTCCTCGTTGGCCGCTTGAGTATCTCCCCAATTTAAAATCAAAATGTTTTGAACGTTCAATTATCACCACCATTTCCCAAACACTAGTCACTTTCTTTTAAAGAGCCGATAGAGGGACTCGAACCCACGACCTGCTGATTACAAATCAGCTGCTCTAGCCAGCTGAGCTATATCGGCAACTTTCACTTTTTTACATATAAAAAAGCCCGTCTTTTCAAACGGACTGCAAATGTATCGAAATATTTAATGATTCAAAATATTTTTTAACAAAAAAACGATGAACTTTTAAGAACGTGTTTTTTGCTTATGTTTTTTGAGTTGGCGCTCTAATGATTCAGCTGAAAGGTCCACCCCTTCCTCAAAAGATTTGGCTGATTTTTTCACCATTAATGTTTCATTTGGAATTTGGAGTCGGATTTCAACGATTTTATTTGCTCTATCGCTGGTGTTTTCGACTTTCAAGAAAACATCTGAAGCAATAATTCTGTCAAAAAATAAATCGAGTTTATTCAATCGTTTGTGAATAAATTCTTTTAATTTATGATCTGCTGTAAAATGAATAGCTTGTATTTCAATGTTCATAGTGAAGTGAGTTAAATTTAATATTATTTCTTTTGTCTTGGATGAGTTTTTTGATATACCTTTTTAAGTTCGTTAATATTGGAATGTGTGTAAATCTGAGTCGCGGCTAAGCTCGAGTGTCCAAGCAAATCTTTTACCCCATTAAGATTTGCGCCCCTTTCTAAAAGGTGAGTTGCAAAAGTATGCCTCAGAATATGTGGGCCAATATATTTTTTGGTGGTCACCTTAGCTAGATATTTTCGAACAACGTTATAAACGAATTGAGGGTACAACATATTGCCTTTGTCGGTCAGAAACAATGAGTCATTATTATAAGGAACTAAAGCAAGACGAAAACTTAAATAGGTCAAAATTTCTTTTACAATAGAATTTGTAAGAGGAATGATGCGCTCTTTATTTCTTTTTCCTAATACTTTGACGGAACCCAAATCCAAATCTATATCTCCGATGCTAAGACCGATCAATTCGGCACGACGCATACCTGTGCAGTAAAGTAAATCTAAAATCAATTTATCCCTCCTGCCTGAATAGTCCTCCGAAAAATGAACATCTTCAAAAAGCCTTCTCATCTCATCAATAGACAAAGGTGTCATCACCCTCTTCGAAGTTTTTAGTGTGTGATGACCCAACATAGGATTGTCATCTCTTTGTTTCGTTTTATTCAGATATTTAAAATATGACTTTAGCGCACTTATTTTGCGATTAATGGTTCGATGATCTAATGCTTGGTTGGACAGATGTCCCAACCAATGACGAACGTCCTGATATTCAATATTCGCTATTGATTTGCCGTTAAGTGACTTATGATTAAACTCTAAAAAGTCCTTTAAATCTTTTCTGTAGGCTGTAATGGTATGAGAGGAATAGCGCCTTTCGACTTTCAAATAATCTAAGAAAGAATCAATAGTGATCGTCATGGTCAAACGACATTTCGTACATACAAGATACAATTAAAAATGATAATTTCCTTTAAAAGCAATCATTTTTACAACAAATCTTGCAAACTAATATTATATAAAGTATAGATATTTTCAACTTTCATAATCCAAGCAGAAGTTTCGCCACGCTTCATTCTAGAGTATGCTGATTGCGACATATTTAGCGCATTAGCAACATCGGTTTGTGTCATGTTATTATGAATTCTTAAAGACTTGATTTTTTTACCTAAAACAACGTTTAACATTTCGAAAAAAAATATCTAAACGAATTTAAGCTATAAATGTTCGTTTAAGAAAATTTCCCTAAAACAGGGTAAAACTGCACCCAGAATTGCACGAACTCTTAAAAATATTAAAAAATCCGAAATACAGAAGTAAAAAAAATCCCGCAAAAGCGGGATTAAAAAAGTTTATTGAACATTTTAATTCTGTTCAGCATCTCGCAATCCCTGAATGTATTGCGCTTTTTGAATTTGAGCACGTCTAACAACAGATGGTTTTACAAATTCCTTACGACGTTTAAGACCACGCATAGTTCCTGTTTTGTCAAACTTTCGTTTGAAACGCTTTAAAGCTCTATCAATATTTTCACCGTCTTTGATTGGAATAATTAACATCTTGTACTCTTTTCTTTAAAAGTTTAGGATGCAAATATAATATTAAAAGTGAATACATGACATATCGAATTTATTTTTTTTCAATTGAACGTTAGTAACCGTTATGCTATTTTGAAAAATACAGATACAATAGTATAATATCCAACTTATCGACAGGAAAATTCTTGATTTTTAACAAGATATCCTTCGTCAATTCTCCCCTATGCAAAGCACGTTGTTCAATAATTTCATGTGCCAATTCATAGTCAATAAAAGGTATGGTAACCAATTGATCAGCTTCTACTGTTAATGCATTGAATGGCTCGATGACCCTCGGCTTACCAACATAAAAATATTTTTTCAACTCTGTGATGACTTCAGGCGGTAAACCATAAACTCCATTCAATTCTACCATATCTGCGAATCCACCAATTGTACCATCACGATATTGTAAAATTCTCAAAGCACTCACTTTGCCAATACCCTTAATAAGCTCAAGTTGGGATACTGTTGCTTCATTAATATCAATCTTAACTGGATCTGAATACAATTGAATACCTCTATTTTGTGTCCATTCAGGAAAGCTAAATAGCGGTGTTAAAGCCATTAACAATTCATCTGATATTAATGTTACCGACTGAAATTCGGCAGCAGAATTAATCCACTTATCATCTGCTCTGAATTTGCGCAAACGATCAATGGCCTCTGGCGGTATGTTTAAGACATAAGCTTTATAATCGGAAATAAAATTTGGATTAAAAGGCTGAATTTCATTTTCAACAAGGCCAACGGTCGCCGTCAATTGATCAATTTCAGTTTGAAACTCAATCAAATCGAATGTGGACTCACCAACCTTTTGTATTTGTGGCCTGACAAAATATAAAGTAAGTGCCTACATAGCTGTTATCGCAACCAATACAATAGTTTCGGCGCGTTGACGTCTTGTGAAAAAAATTTGTGGTAATAAAGACATTCTAAACTAGGAATGCGATCAATTGTTAAAAGATTTTATGGCTTTTAGGTATCTGTTCAATTGTTTTTTAACAACTGGGAAAAGGAAATATAAGCCTATCATATTTGGAAAAATCATGGCAAAAATCATCGCGTCTGAAAAGTCCCAAATCGATTTCATGTTTGCCGCAGCACCAATGACAACGAAAGTTAAAAATAAAAGTTTGTAAGTCATATCAGCAGCGGCACCGCGTCCAAATAAATATTTCCATGATTGTAAACCATAATACGACCAAGAAATCATAGTCGATACAGCAAATAATACGACTGCAATAGTTAAGAAAACATTTGAAAATGGAATGTAATTTGCAAATGCTTTTGATGTAATTCCTGCACCCTCATAAGCCATGCCGTCTATAAATACTGCACCACTACCATCGCCGCCGTATTCGAAAAATCCTCCAAAATTAAATATTATAATCACCAAGGCTGTCATGGTGCAAATTACAACGGTATCGATAAACGGCTCCAATAGTGCAACCAATCCCTCGGAAGCGGAGTATTTCGTTCTTACCGCAGAATGCGCAATAGACGCTGAACCTGCTCCGGCTTCGTTAGAGAAGGCTGCTCTTCGGAAACCGATGAGTAAAACACCTATGATCCCACCAATTCCTGCTTGTGGGGTGAAAGCATTTGAGAAAATCAAACCAAAAGCATCATCAACAAGTGTGATATTGCTGAAAACAATGTAAAAACATGCCAATAAATATAAAAGCGCCATAAATGGCACTACTTTTTCTGTTACTGAGGCGATACGTTTGATACCACCAATGATAATGACGCCTACCAAAATGGCTAAAATAACACCAATCACGAAACCTGCGGCAGTGTTTTCAAGACCCAAAAGCTCTTTAAGAACAATGGTAGCCTGGTTGGATTGAGCAGCGTTTCCGCCACCAAATGATCCGCCTATACAAAATATAGCAAAAAGTACAGCAGCAAATTTTCCTAAATTAGACCAACCTTTTTCCGCTAGCCCCTTCTTCAAATAGTACATAGGACCGCCATATACAGTTCCATCTGGGCCAATATCGCGATACTGAACACCAAGGGTGCACTCCACAAATTTTGTCGACATACCTAATAAGCCGCATATGATCATCCAGAAAGTAGCACCAGGACCTCCTAAAGCTATCGCCAAGGCTACCCCAGCAATATTCCCATTCCCTACGGTACCTGAAACAGCAGTTGCGAGGGCTTGAAAATGACTGACTTCGCCTTCTTTGCTTTCGTCACGAATAGTGTCTGAGATGTCCCCATCTACTGCTAAATCAGTGTTTAAAGCATGGTGATCCCCTTCAATATCTTCATATTTACCGCGAACAGTATTAATGGCTGTTCCAAAATAACGGATGTTTGGAAAACCAAAATATAAAGTGAAGAAAATCGCACTAAAAACTAAAATGATAAGTACCAATGGTATTCCAGCAATCTCATAAAATATGAGGCCTGAAAAGAAATTGGAAATGGGCGCAAATGCCTCATCAATTTGCTGATCAATACCTTTTGATGCATCTGCAGCGGCAGAAATCATCGGTAAACTAGATAAAAAGATAAAAACTAAAAATTTTTTCATGATGGTCCTGAGTAAAGAATGAGCAAGATGGTAAAAAAAAACGATTCTATGAAGTGAACCCTTAAAATGTTACTGAATTAAAATCAAATAAGGTGTACAATTTCTGAATTTGTTCAGCCCGTCCTAAAACTATAATCTTTGACCCTGGCTCAAGCAGTTGCTCTGCTTCTGGGTTGATCATATAGTTTCCTAATCTGTCGTGATAGCCAATAACGGTACAGCCTGTTCGATTCCTTAAATCTAAATCTTTGAGAGATTTTAATGGCGATAAGTTATAAAGTTTTTCTACTGGAATTTCCTGGATGTTACTGTTTTCTTGTCCAACAACCGTTAAATTGTTCACAAATTCAATTAGATCGGGAGCAACAATCAGGGTTGCCATATGTCTTCCTCCAATTTGTTCAGGTAGACTGACATGATTTGCGCCAGCGGTCTTCAGTTTATTCAACGAAGTTTCTTTACAAGCCCGACTTATAATTTGAATAGAAGGGTTGGCTTGGCGTGCACTCAATACTACGAATAAATTATCAGAATCGTCTGGTAATGCAGTGATTAGAAAAGCAGCCCGCTCAATTCCAGCTGCCCGTAACACCTCGTCTTCGTTTGCATTACCATGTACGGCAAGGAAGTTTTGAGATATTACACGCTCATAGATATCTTCATTCTTTTCGACTATAACAAAATCACGGCGGTATTCGCTAAGTTTTTCGACAACTTGAATGCCATTTCTGCCATAACCGCAGATGATCACGTGATCATTAAGACTGTCAATTTTCTTTTGCATTTTTCGTTTTTTTAATCGTTCAAAATTATTTTGACTTAAAATATATTCTGTGGTCACTGTAACAGTATAACCCAAAACAACTACACTATTCACAATAAGAAATACAGTAAACAGCTTGGCCTGAGGTTCTAACGGCGCCACTTCTCCAAACCCAACTGTTGTCACTGTAATTACAGTCATGTACAATGCGTCAATCCAGTCATAATTGGAAATGAATCTATAGCCCATGACCCCAACAAAAACGATAAGTGAGATAAAAACAAGGACAAGACGAATTTTTGAGTTGTACAATTTTGAACCGAATATCATATGCTAAAGGTCAAAAACAGATGAGCGTTTAACATATACTAAGTCTTTTATACGTATCCAGAAGGCCAAAAAAAGGTACAAAGCAAAACCAAATCCAAGAGTCACAAAAGTCAGATAAATAAAACTCAATCGGACCGTTTTTAGCCGTATTCCAAGTCTATCGCCGATACGCTGACAAACATTGAATCCGTTTCGTTGTAAAAAGTGCAGTATATTATGATAGATTAACATGATCTACAATTTACGGGTTAAAGGATTTTGACAACATGATATTTTCAATAGCACAATTCAAACAAGATCGGGTATTGCAATATACCAATTTTAACTGTATCAAACCCTGCGAATGCAAGGCATTAGGCTTAGCGACTTTTAACATCTTAAAAGAATTGACAATACTGTTGTTTTCAATTGGGACAGATGCTATAAGATCTAATACCTCAGAGGTTGGATCATCTCCTAAGTATTTGTGGTAGGCAAATTTTAATGGAATTATTGTATTTACTAGCAAGAGGTCAATAAAAGAGGGAGTAAGTCTTTTTTTTGAATTTCGTGAAATCTTACCAAAAGTGAAGTGATTTTGCCAGTACAAAGCAGATGAAATTGAAAATAATTTGTAAAACTGTTCTGTAGTTTTAGCAGCCATCAATTTTGAAAATAAACCTTCTTGCTCGTGCCAAAGTCGAGCAAATTGAGACAGTCGAATGGTTGGGAAATTAGGCGGTCGAAGTCTAAAAAATTTTGGAACTAATGCTGAAGGAACCCTCAAATCAAATTTACGTTGGATATAGTTATATCGACGTTTAATATTTTCACTGTATTCGTCTAACGGTTCTGCGGGTAGTAAGCCAGAATGACCCATCAATAGCGCTTCTAAATCTTCAACTTCAGGTCGGTTTTTTTGAATCACGTTAAAAGGAATCGACTTAGCCAATGCCTCAAAACTGTCGCCATTTACTTTGAGTCCAAAGTTTTTTAATAACATCTGAAATAAAACATACTCCCAATTATAATTTGATTTTTTTAACCACTTTAAAATAACTTTGTACTTCGACTCAAGGCGTTCGATATAAAGGCGTTCTATCCAATTTTGAAGGTAAAATGATTCTATTAATGGCCATACGCTTACACATGGTAGAGCTGTTGATTTTGTACTTTTCAATTGGTTGTAAACCTGGATGACTTCATCTGAAATAAGAGAATGCAGCTCAAGTACTGGAATAGACTGATTATCCTCTCTTAAAACCTCCATATCGTGCTTCCAAACCACATGAAGGATAACGTTTTGATATACAGGATCGGATTGGTGGTTATGCCTATACCAGTCGCTGGAATTAATATGTAATTCGATATTACCAACCCAGAGCTGCCCATCTATTCGAATTTGGGCATTAAAAAAATCTGGACCAGCATCAAAATTATGTTGACCAGGAGACACCAATTCTATGCGTTCACCAATTGAAGTGTAAAGTTGGTTTAGGTTAAGTTTTTGGTGTTTCCAAACGTAATGTAGAAACTCCTCTTGCATGGTAAAGCAAGATAAACTAACTCCTTAAAAAAACAAAAAATTATTCTAAAAAGCCTTGATTTTTCATCCATTCGTCATTAAACATCTTACCAATGTAGCGACTGCCATGGTCATGAAAAAGAACCACTACCACATCGTCAGAAGTAAAATGGTGTCCTAATTGAAGAAGTCCTTTTATCGCTGCGCCAGCGGAATTACCTACAAACATCCCCTCCTCTCTTGCTAGTTTTTGAGTGTAGATTGCTGCGTCTTTGTCAGTTACTTTTGTAAATCCGTCGATAACATCGAAATTGACGTTATCAGGTAAAATATCTTCTCCAATACCTTCGGTGATATATGGGTATATTTCATTTTTGTCAAATTCGCCCGTTTCGTGATATTTTTTAAACACACTGCCATAAGTATCAATGCCCCAAATTTTTATTCTAGGGTTTTTCATTTTTAAATACTTTCCAACACCAGAAATGGTACCTCCAGTTCCAACACCAACCACAAAATGCGTAATTTTACCTTCGGTTTGTTTCCAAATTTCTGGACCTGTGCTTTCAAAATGTGCAGTTGAATTACTTGGGTTATTATATTGGTCAACGTACCACGAATTTGGTATTTCAGAGGCCAATCGTTTTGAAACAGAATAATAAGATCGCGGGTCTTCGGGAGCTACCGCGGTGGGACACACCATCACTTGCGCGCCAACCGCTTTTAAAATATCCATTTTTTCTTTTGACTGTTTGTCTGCCAGTACAAAAATGCACTTATAGCCTTTTACAATTGCTGCTAATGCCAGACCCATGCCTGTATTTCCTGATGTCCCTTCAATAATGGTGCCACCGGGTTTCAATCTTCCGTCTGCTTCAGCATCTTCGATCATTTTAACAGCCATTCGATCCTTAACAGAATTCCCCGGGTTAAAAGTTTCGTATTTCGCTAATACCAAACAAGGTATCTCAGCGGTTAATTTATTGATTTTAACCAAGGGCGTATTGCCGATGGTTTCGAGAATGTCTTTAGCGTAGTGCATAAATTATAAGTTGGGACAAAGATAACAGGGTGTGGACGTCATTTCAAGAAAAATCACTGAAAACGCATGGCATTGACTGGAGATATTCCTCTGACAAGACTTGAAGGAATGAGAAGCATCATCATTGATAACAGAAAAACACCAATATTTAAAAATAGCACATCTAAGATATTTATGCTCACAGGGACTTCAGTAACGTAATATACCGAGGGATCTAGTGGTATAAAACCAAAGTATGCTTGCCCTACTAGCAGCCCTAAACCAATAAAGTTTCCCAAAAGCAAACCACGACCAATCAAATATGCTGTATTGATCAAGAATATTTTTTGTACACTTATACGCTGTCCTCCAAGGGCTTTGAGTAATCCAATCATCGGTATGCGTTCTAAAATTAAAACCAAAAGCGCCGTTATCATATTGATGCCAGCGACAATAATCATGATGATCAGAATTATTCGGGTATTTTGATCAAAAATTCCTATCCATTCAAAAATTTCAGCATGCTGTTGAATGACAGTTCGTGTATCCAGGTCGTAATCTATAGTTTCGTAGATATTTTGATTTACCCTATCGACCTCATCGAAATTGTCGACCAAAACCACCAACTGACCAACTTGATTCGACTCCCATTTGTTTAGAATTTGGAGGTGCTTCAAATCGCCAAAAAGAAAGGTTTTATCCAATTCCTGAAAACCAGAATTGATGATCCCAACAATATTGAACTTCCGTTGTGCGGGAGGACGACTTTCATTATCCCTTAAAAAAAACAATTCTAAAGAATCTCCTGGTTTTAAACCCAAACGGTTTGATAAATATTCTGATATAATGACCTCATTGCTCAAAGAATCTTTAAACACCGGCAATCTTCCTGCTATCAGATAGTTTTTAAAATTTTCCCATGGAAATGCATGATCGACCCCTTTAAAAATAACACCTTCAAAATCATCAACCGTACGAACAATCCCAAATTTATTCGCTTCATAATAGTAATGACGCACACCATCAACGCTATTTATTTGACTTGATATATCTGAAGATATGTCGAGTGGTTGTAATGACTCCTCTGAACGATTACCATCAAAATAAGAAATGGCAATGTGACCCTTGTAAGCAATGATTTTATTGCGAATCTCGCGCTGCAATCCTGCGCTAGTAGCTACTGAAATCAACATTACAATCATGCCAAGAGCAATGGCACCTATACCAATTTTAATGATCGGTGCAGAAACACTACTTTTATAGTGTTTCGAACTGATCATTCGCTTTGCGATAAAAAATTCAAACTTCAAATTATAATGGTTGTGAAATCGATTTTCAAAAATACAGTTTTATTCATTGTCTTTTTGACTTGCAGTTGTCAAGCTCAAGATAACAAATTAACTCTTGGTGTTCAACAGGTCGATAAGTATGCGCCTATGCTCATGAACAAATCGGTGGGCATTGTTGCTAATGCGAGTAGTGTTATACCAAATATCAAAGGCAATTACGTCCATTTGGTTGATAGTTTATCTTATTTAAACATCCGCATTAAAGCTGTTTTTGCGCCAGAACATGGATTTCGTGGGACTGCGGAAAACGGTGCCGTTATTGTAGATGAAGTTGATGAAAAAACACAACTCCCAATCTATTCTCTTCACGGCAGCCACTTTAAACCATCTGCCGAGCAACTCACAGGAATTGATGTAATGGTTTTTGACCTGCAAGATGTTGGGCTTAGGTTTTACACCTACATCTCAACTTTGCATTATGTAATGGAAGCTTGTGCCGAGCAAAATATTCCTCTGATTATTTTAGACCGACCAAATCCCAATGCTCACTATATTGATGGACCTATTCTTGAATTGGAACACCAAAGTTTTGTGGGCATGCACCCGGTTCCAATCGTTTATGGGATGACCATTGGTGAGTATGCTCAAATGATAAACGGTGAAAAATGGTTGAAAAATAAATTAAGTTGTGACATTAAGATTGTTTCAATAAAAAATTATACCCATCAAACAAGATACGAGTTACCCTTGAGACCATCCCCTAATTTGAGATCGGCAAAGTCTATCAACCTCTACCCTAGTCTTTGCTTGTTTGAAGGTACTGATGTTAGTGTGGGACGCGGTACTGATCATCCATTTGAGGTTTTCGGAAGTCCTAACTTGTCAGAGACTTTATTCAACTACAGTTTCATGCCAGTGGCGCAACAAGGGGCAACACACCCTCCTCATGAAGGAAAACTTTGTTATGGTAGAGATCTTTCTGACACAGAAGACCTTAACTATATTAACCTAGAATGGCTAATTGAAACCTACCAAGATTATAAGCAAAGTGGTAAATCCTTTTTTAACAATTATTTTCACAAATTAGCTGGAACACATCGGCTAAGAGCGGCAATTGAGAAAGGGGAAGCTCAAAAAGACATCAAGGCAGATTGGCAAGAAGGATTGGAAAAATTTAAAGCCACAAGAGCGCACTATCTTATTTATGATTGAGACTTTTTAGTAGACTTTTGATAAGGTTGAAAAGGCTGAATTAGTAAAGATGAAATACGGCTATTATTTTTTTCGTCTGGAAATACATCAACGCCATAAACTAATTTTTCTCTGTCCATGGCTTTAAAAGTCCCTAGGAGACGATCCCAAACAGAAAAGATGTTTCCATAGTTGGAGTCTGTATAAGGCAAAACATAATGGTGATGAATTTTATGCATATCTGGTGAAACCAAAACATAACTTATCCATTTGTCCAACTTTTTGGGTAATGAAATATTAGCATGAGTAAACTGAGTCGCAACCAATGAAATTGATTGATACAGCATTACTATTCCTATAGGTGCGCCAATGATCCAAACACCAATAAGCGTAAACACAAATCGAACCACACTTTCCAATGGATGGTGACGATTTGCGGTTGTTGTATCAACTTTGTGATCAGAGTGATGTACCAAATGAATCATCCAAAGTGGTTTTACACGATGCTCAATAAAGTGCGGCACATAGGCACCGAAAAAATCCATCAACAGCAAGCCAGTAATAATATAAATCCCTAACGGTAAATCAGGTCCCCAATTCAATAAGCCAAAGCGATTGGCCATGACCCAATCCGAAGACTTTAGTAAAAGAAAAGCTAAGGCAAAATTAATTATGATTGTAGTAACTGTAAAGAACAAATTGGGAAGAGCATGACGCCATTTAGAATAATTGAATTTAAACAATGGCAAAGCACCTTCTAACAACCAAAAAAAGGCTAAACCACCAACCAAAATAATAGATCGGTGCAAAGAAGGAATGGTTTCAAAATAGTTCAGTAGTACTTCCATGCGTCGAAAATAAAAAAATAAATTATAAAGAACGGGCTTTCATAGCTTCTACAATTTTGAAAGCAGCTGGACAAATCGCAACATTCTTTAATGTTAAATGACTAATCTGTTGGAATTTCTTTCGATCTGTGTGAGGAAATTCTTGGCACGCTTTAGGGCGGTGGTCATAGATACTTCAATGGTTATCCTCGCCCAAAAAGGCACATGGTACACTTTGTAGTATATAGTCATTCTCTTCGTCCAACCTCAAGAATTGATCAATAAACGAAGTGGGCTTCAGTCTGAGCAACTTCGATATACGTTCAATATCTTTATTGGTGAATAGCGGCCCAGTTGTTTTGCAACAATTGGCACAATCGAGACAATCGGTTTTGCTAAAAGTTTCTTCATGGAGGTCAACCATAATTTGATCCAAATGCTTAGGAGCACGTTTTTTTAATTTCTTAAAAAACGTCGTGTTCTCCTTGTTCTTTTCAGCCGCAAGTTTTGGGAGTCCATCAATAAATTTTTGATTGTCGATCACTACTTTTTATTGATTTGAGCAACCCCAGATATGTATGTTTGTATCACTTTTGTATTGGGAACTTGATCCAAAGCCACTTCCATAATATTCCTATCCAATACAACAAAATCAGCCGTTTTACCAACCTCTAGAGATCCCTTTTCTTCGTCCTCAAAATTAGAATAAGCCGCCCAAATAGTCATACCATTTAATGCATGGGTTCTTGATAAAGCCTCCGACGCTTTAAATTTTTCAGCTGGATAACCACTCAAGTCTTGTCTTGAAGTTGCGGCATAAAAAGTCAACATCGGATTTACAAATTCAACTGGGAAATCTGTACCCAGTGCTATACGTCCATTGATTTTTAATAAAGATTTGAGCGCATAGGCGCCTTTCATACGTTCTGGGCCCAAACGCTCTTCAGCCCAATACATGTCACTAGTGGCGTGTGTCGGTTGCACCGAAGGGATAATATTATTGAACAGACCTGCATCTTTCGTTGACAATACTTGAGCATGCTCAACACGCCATCTGCGATTTATTTGATTATTAAGTATTTCTTTATAAGTATTCAAAACAACATGATTGGCAGAATCGCCTATAGCATGGGTGTTCATTTGGTAATCTGAGACAGCAATGCGTTTAGCGGTGCGTTTAAAATCCTCAATCGAATTGACTGGTAATCCGAAGGTATGTGAGGCATCGCTATACGGGGCACGCAATAAAGCACCTCGAGACCCAAGTGCTCCATCAACATAATACTTAAAAGAACGCATATGCAATCGCTCTGTTTTGAGGATCGGTTGATTGAGATAATGATCCAAATTAGAGGGTGTAGCTGAGGCCATTGCATAAACCTTAATATTTAATGCACCCACTTGATGCAAACTATCAATAAGTTCAATTTCCGTGCGATCCAAACCAGCGTCATCGACTGTTGTTAACCCCAGTGCAATACATATTTTTTCTGCGGATAGAAGGGCATTGATTTTTTCTTGCCGGGTGGGCTTAGGCCAATAAGACATAACCAATTCTTCCGCCTTATCAATCAATACACCTGTAGGCTGTCCATTTTCTAAAACCACTGTTCCACCATCAATTTGACTTTTGGCGGTAACACCTCCTAAATCCAGTGCAGCTTGATTGCATAGTAACGCATGACCGTCGATACGCGAGAGAGCAATTGGAATTTTAGGGAATAAGCTATCGAGTTGCGCTTTGTTGGGAAATGATTGATCTTCCCAATCGTTTTGATCCCAACCGCGCCCTTGAATAAATGCCAATTGACGTTCAGCTTGAAAAGCTGAAATTCGTAAAACAATTTCTTCGAAACTCTTAGTTCCTACTAAATCCACTTGTTGTCCCTGAAACCCCAAATTTAAAAAATGACAGTGTGCATCTATCAATCCTGGCACAACAGTGAGACCTTCAAGATCAATGGCTTGATTAATTTTAAATTGAGCTCTCAAACTTTCTTGATCACCAATACCAACAATTTTGCCATCAGAAACAGCCATAGCTGTCGCATTTGGCATCGCCTCGTTTGAAGTGTAAATTGACGCATTGGTAAAAAGATCAACTGACGGTTGCTGATTGCATGAGAATAGAGCTAAAATAGCGATGCATAGAAAAGGCTTAGTCATGTTGATATTTTTTTCAAAGATAAGCAAGGTGCACTAATCAATCAAATGGTAAAATTGCACGTAATGATAAAAAAAGCACCTTGGTAATTGTCAAGGTGCTTAATTGTGTCTTTAAATAATCACAAATTAAAAGGAATAACGTCTTGAATTATTCCAGTGGATACTTTTTGTATCCTTTTGATTAAAATAAAAAATGCGTTTTGTTTGTTTTAGATTTGAAGTTATCATGTGTAAAAATTTAAGATTTAAAAAAAATTATGAATAGCGTCTATGATTGTGCCACAGGACTCTCTTGGAGTCTTTTAAGCTAAAAATAGTAGGTCGGTCAATTTTGGAAAGATATAGATTTAAAAGTGTCATGATTATGATTTTTATTATTGTTATCTACTTAGTAGACGCTATTCAAGCAATTATGTTACGGTAACATGTATAACATAGTACTATTTTAACAATATATTAACCTAAACCATTTAAATAAGAGGTTTAAAATTAGTTTAAACAAATTAAAATCAATGACTTAATAAAATACAAAAAAATGAATTAGAAGAAAAAATAATTAGGTCTACCAATCAAAATTATAGCGTAATCCTGCTAAGCCTTGAATGCCTTGTACGGGAAAATAGCCCCATCTTGGTTGATCGGCATTGAGGAAATTATTTACCCTAACCTCAATTGTCCAATGATTAGATAGTCGGTAATTTGTTGCCAAGTTCAAATCTACAAAAGCGGAGATATTTATATTTTCATCAACAAGTCCTAGAATTGTATTTAACGAAAGAAAGCGATCCTTTCTTAAGCCATAAAGTTTACCAAACAAATCTAAAGACCAATGCTCTGATAAGGATGAATGAATAAAGAGTGAAGCCTCTAAATTAGACCTGTTATAAAAAAACTCGATAACGTCCGTCGAAAAATTATTGTACTGACCTCTTATGTGTATTGTAGTCTTTTCCAATCCTGTATAAATAAATCCCGCTCCTACACTTGTGGACTTTATACTATCAAATAACAGCCCGAAACTGTTTCCAAAATTATAATCTTGACTTAAGTCATCAGTGATGCTATTCAAAACCATCATTGGTTTCTGATTTGCATTTTCATAAGATAAACCCACGTCAATACTAAAATCGGGTGCAACCTGTGCTTCAACACCAATAGAAAATTGGTAAGGAATTTCTTCAGATAAAATATCATTATTAGGGCTGAAGAATGAATTGGTGTCTAAAAAATTTCGGTATGAATGTTGACGGATACCACCTGTCGCATCAAAACTTACCACCAAATCTTCGAGATTGTAAGCTAAATGAGCATCAGGTACTACAAAGAAATCAGAGGCATTTGGATCGTCAGTAATTTGATAAAACCCAATGAGACCTATATCTAAGGACAAATCACCCGTGTGTATCTTAAACTTTGGTGCCCATGAAAACAGAAGGTTGTCCAACGTGCCTTCT
>Ga0206131_10003463_pt1 | contig 18138 bp, 15 predicted proteins | sample Helgoland_Spring_FD_148636 | JGI IMG/M metagenome (GOLD analysis project Ga0206131, IMG submission 148636) | Pelagic subsurface seawater microbial communities from Kabeltonne, Helgoland, North Sea - Helgoland_Spring_Bloom_20160517_1 | ecosystem: Environmental > Aquatic > Marine > Epipelagic ...
CGCCACACGCTACGATCGATGCCCCGCGGTCTTCTTCTCCGCCATCGCGCTCGCCGCCACCGTCATCTTTTGGCTCTGATCAACGAGTCCTGAGCCTAGCTTGGTTTTTGGCTTCAAATGCAGGCGAACGCTAAAAATTGAGATGTTCGGAATCCTCGGCACGACCGATGCCCAACCGTATTCTTTTCTGCCGCCGCCGCCGTGATCTTTTCGCTATAGCCAATTGTCTTGGGCAAAGCGTGGCTTTCCACACTCGCAAACAAACTGCAAAAATAAGTGCCTGCCCGAATTCGAAAGGGTGTTCGATACTGGGGCCACAACCTTCGGCGACACCGCTCGCCCGCGTTCGCCGGATCTTAGCGGCGAACCATTTCACCGGAATTCATCCTACGAGGGGACCGATTCCTGTCTTGGGCGTTGTCTGTCCGCGCTGTTCGCAGCGCGAGTTTGTTTTAGCGATGACAGGAGATTTTGATGACCCAGACACTGACCGGATTGTTCGATCATTATGAAGGTGCCGAGCGCGCGATGCGGCAGCTGGAATCGATCGGCGTGTCGCATGACGATATCAGTGTCGTCGCCAACAACGCTCACGGCGGCCACGCGATCGCGAGCGATGGGCTGCCTGCTGGAACCGCTGCAAAGGAAGATGCCGAGACCGGCGCGGGTATGGGCGCTACGGTCGGTGGGATCGGCGGTCTCCTTGCTGGGCTCGGTCTACTTGTCATCCCCGGTCTCGGTCCTGTCGCCGCAGCTGGCTGGCTCGGAGCGACGCTGATTGGCGCTGCAGGAGGTGCCGCAGTCGGCGCCGCAGCCGGTGGCTTGGTCGGCGCTTTGACTCACGCAGGCGTCGCGGAAGAGGATGCGCACGTCTACGCTGAAGGTGTGCGCCGCGGCGGATCGCTCGTCACCGCACGGGTCGAGGATTCGCTGGTTTCGCGTGCTCGCGAAGTGCTTGACGAACAATCGCCGGTGGATATCGCATCGCGTCGGGACTCGTATGAGCAGGACGGTTGGTCACAGTTCGATGACGACGCTCCGGCCTATACTCATGACCAGGTTGTCGAAGAGCGGACCCGTTATCCAGCCCTTTGATTTCTAGCGAACGTTTGCATTGGGGAGGCCGGGAGGAATCCCGGCCTCTTTCCATGCTAAGATTGCTCGCTACTGATGGCTTGGCCTGATCTGCAGAGGGGCGACCGCACCGTGGCGATAGAACCTTACCGCACTTTTTCTTGCCGCGGCATCGACCAGTTAGTCCCCTGGGCAATCGCTGCGATCGCGACCTCGGGGCTATACTTCGGTCGATCGGTGCTCATCCCGGTTATCCTCGCCGTGCTGCTCTCGTTTTTGCTTACACCAATCGTCGCAAGCCTGCGCCGAGCGGAGCTGCCGCGATCGGCGGCGATAGTGTTAATCATGCCGCACGCAAACATCCACACGATCTGCTGATCCAAGCTCGGGAAGCAGCGCTGATACTTGGCAATCAGTTGCGGATCGAAGCTCGCCTGACGGTCGCGCGGAACTTCGGTCGACATCTTGCCAGTGTCGGTCATGACGGTCTTCCGACCGTAACCGTTGCGCGTGTTGCCGACGCCGTCCTCGCCGGAAAGATGGTGGTCCCTTTCCGCTTTCAAGGCGCGCTCGGTGAGCGCCTTCTTGCGGGAATCGAGCGAACCGCCTTGGTCAAACGCCGCACTGGCGTCGCCGCCCGCCAGCAGTTGATCAAGAAGCTCATGGAGGATCGTAGGCTCTTTGCGTCGGGACATATGGGATCTCCTTTTAATCCACTATGCCCTCCCACACACGAAATCCTGACAGGCCGAACCTGGCTAATCGCAAGCCGCATTCAAATGAGAACTACGGCCGAACCTACCGAGGCATCACCTCCCACCCGGCGCTAGTCAGCACCATCGGAACCGTCTTTTGTTGAACTGCGGCCAGCCGGGATAGGTCTGTTGCCGATGCTCCTTCGATCGGGTCAACGCCCCGTTGGGTGAAGGTTACCTGGGACACACGCTGCCCAAACATGTCAGCTGGTCCTGTCCAGCGATCAACGCTGACCAGTTCGCCCTTGCCCAGGCATATGCTCACGATCCTTGCTTTTACGCCGCCCCGGCCGACAATATCCACCGCACGCAGGTGGCTGCGTCCCTTGTCGGTCGGTTCGAAGCGAATGGCATTTTGCATCGATGGCTCCTCGGACGTCCGGGCCCGTTTCGCGACTACTTTTACCTCCGTGCGGGTCGCGAGACCCAAATGCGCCGCCGTTTCGAGTGCGTCGCGACCCGCATTTCCGGGATCGAACAACGACGATTTGATGGGCAAGAAAATCGGAAAAGGCTCTGCCTCGTCATGTTCGGACGTTGTAAGAGCGGAAACTCGTAGCGGCTCGCAATAGGCGTCCGCGACGATCGGCTCGAGAGCTTGGCCAAAGTTTTCTTTGCTGGCCTCATTGGTGTCTGAGCAAGCAGCGGACGTCAAACACAACGCGGCAACGAGCGCGTACGTCAATGGTGCGGATAGATGCGACATCAGAACGACGCCTTTGCGTTCTTCGGCGCCGCCGTCTCGATCGCCGCCGCTAGGCTCGCCTTCCGTTCATCCTGATACCGCTGGCCCATCATCAGATCGATCACGAAGAGATTGTAGTCGGGTTCGACGACAAGATAGGGCAGCGCCTTATTTTCGTAGCTCGCGCAAATTTTCTCCGGTTTGGTGCAGTAAATACTGCGTAATCCTTCTTGGACTGTTGGGCGGCCATATTTCGCCAACGTCGCCTTCATGAACTCAGTCCTATCCATCCGCGCCGTAGGCATCCGATATTTCACCTCCGTGACGTGGGCACCATCTTGGGTAGCGGCATACCAGACCTCAACTGTCTCGCCTTGCGCACCCTTTGCTCTGGTGAACATCGGCACCTTCGACTGGTCTACCGTGCCGCCGATTCGACCAAGGACGCGCTGAGACACGACTGCGCTCCACGCGTCTTGAGCGGGATCATCGCTGGCTGGCACGAAGCGCGCCTTCCGGAGCACCGCTCGTGCCTCGTCCGGGGTCATGCCCAACGTCACGCCCGCAACGTCGAACGTCGCTACCGATCCCCATCGCGGGCCACCGAGCAGCTTATCGACCAGCTTGGCCGCCGGAGAATCGTCGTAAACCTGCGCGTCCACTGAAGCGGTCGTCGTCATAGCCCAAAAAGCCCCTGCCAAGGGCAGATAGCGAAGGGGGATATTCATCTTTCAGTTCTCCTCGATCGAATCAATGGACGTAGAGATTGACGAAGCCCGCGATGTCGCTTGCCCCCCGGACGTGGCCGGCGTCGAAGCTGCGCACGATGCCAAACCGCAGCGATGACTGTGATGCGAACGTCGTCGACCAGCGGAAGGCCAGATCCATCTCGCGAGCGTCCGGCGTAAGGTTGATTGCCGTCAGTGCCGTCACCAGGCTGCCCGAGATCAAATCGTAGCTCTCCGGAGCCTCGATCCAGGTCCTTGCACGCTCGACGCGCAAGGGCGACGAAACCCCAATGGTCGCGACGCCGCCTAGAAAAATCCGCGAGCCCTCGGCCGAGAATGCGGCGCCGGTCAGCGGACCGTCGAACCGAAGCAGTCCAAAACCGCCCTTGACCCGGGTCGTGGTGACCGAGCCCCGAACGGACAGCAGCGTTCGCATGACCATGCCGCGAGCAGACAGCGTGGCCATGGACGTATGCGCAGTCAGCGCAGCGGATTCCACGTCAAGCCGTAAGCCTAAAACTGAGCCGCGCTCATCGATGTCGGCGACCTCCAAGCCGAAACCGCCGGGCAGTCCTAACGACGCCGTGCGAAGCGAGGTGCCTGCGTCGCGCGCGCGCGCGGATGAGAAACCAAGCGACCAACCGCTCTTCGACCACGACGCCGACGTGCCAAGTGGCGAGGAGACCACTGCGCGTAACGCCGAACCCATTCCTGTCGATCCCGTGTCCACCGCCACGTTGCTTGCAATGGACGCGGTATGGCCGTCCGCGGGAGAAAAGGAGATCACCGCTGGCGTTGCTGTCCTTGCAAGCTGCCCTGTGCGGACAAGATCCGATGCGATCCCTAGGCGCCGATCGATCGTTGACACCGAAGCCATGTGATCGGACTGGATAAAACCGGCGCCCGAAAGAAGACCGGATCCTGCCACTCGCAAACCGGCACGTCCCTCCATGCGGAAGTCACGGCCGTAGCGATCGAACACGATCATCCCACCGGTCTTGGAGCCGATTGCGCTGGCCGCTGAAGGGCCGCCGAAGGGCGCAGATACGATCAAAGAGGAATAACGAGCTAGAACCGCATCCGCCGCCGCAAACGAGGCGGCGGGGGCCTGCGCCTGCATCGCCTTCTCGACATTGAGTATGCCGGCACCGAACACAGCGTCGATGCCGGGCGCTCCTGCATCCGTCGCCGTGTCCAGCAGGATGCGGCTTATCGCCTTCCCGCCGAGCTGCGGCCAATACTGCTTTAGCAGCGCGGCCGCCCCTGCCACTGCCGGAGCCGCGAAGCTGTTTCCGGTGACATTGGCGTAGCGACCATCCTTATCGACGACGAGGACATTGTTACCAGCAGCCGTCAGCATGCGGTCCGCAAGCACGCCGGCATTGCCGTTCTCTGTTCGGGGATTGCCGTTCTGATCCACCCCGATCGCGAACAGGAACCAGTCCTTGTTGGCGAGATCCGATCCGACGAGGTTCTGCGCGAATTGGCCACCAAAGCTGTCCTTGCCCGTTTCGTTTGGAACGGATTCAACAAACAGCCGGTCCGCGGTCCTGACGGCATCCATCGCGTTGTGCTGATCAGATGCTATCTGCCCGGTGGCAAAGCCGTTGATCGACATCACCGTTACGAAAGCACCGTGGTCGACGGCATAACGAATTGCGGGAGCAATCAATGCCGTGTTGGGCTGGTTGCTTTCAGGCACAGGCGCTGTGCTGCCCTCAGTGAGGCCATTCACGTCGGCGCCAGATATCTTCAAAGCGAGGATGGTCGCATCCGGCGCCACGCCCTGCGGCCCCGAACCGTTGCGCGCTGCGGCTGCAATCGAAGCGACTTCAGTTCCGTGGCCGTCGCGGTCGTCTATCGAATATGGCGGCACCGTCTCCGGTGCGCACGTGCCGCAGCGGGCTACCTTCTGCTCGAAACCAGTGCTGTCGGCCGAGATGCGGCCCGAGAATTCGGGCGTCGAGCGGTTGATCCCGCTGTCGATGACGGCGATCGTCATACCCTTGCCGGTGATGCCGCGATCATAGGCAAACGCAGCCTTGGCCAACACCACGGCGCCCGAGGCCTGATATTCCGCGCCGGACGCCGCGCCTGTCGGTGTCGGGGTGGGCGCCGGGGCGGGAGCGGGCGCGGGTGTCGGAGCAGGCACCGACGCCGGCGGCGCCGAGGTGGCGGGGCCATTCACGGCCCCGCCGCCGCACGCGGCAAGCAAAGTGGCCATTGCGATCGCGGTCGAATTTCTGATGAGCGCCAGTCTCCTGGCGCGGTCCGTTTCCTGCATCCCCACGCGCGCTCCCGTTCGCGTCGGTGCCGTGGAATATTCCAGCCGGCGGCACCGCCCTGTTGATCGGAGCGATGCCGGCCCGTGAGCCGGAAGTTGAGAACTCGCGATTAGACGAGCGCGAACGCCTTTAGGCCGGGGGCCCTGGACATACGCGTCCGCCTCCCGGCCGAAACTGGTTCGACCGGGCATACGGCTACTAATCGCGGGGTTCTCACGCCCCGGTCCACCTGCCGGTGGACGGGATCATGCTACGATAAACGCGTTAACACAATCAATCCGAAATCTGATTATCTGCGAGTTTTTCGATCATCGCCGAGGAAGTCATATTGGACAACATACCGACGTCTTGTCGTTCACGACTCGGGATGGCGACACAAGGTTGCAATTCTTCGACTCTGGCTGGTTGACGACATCAAAGACTGATCCCAACACGTGGAAAACTGACTTCGATCGACCGACTTGATCATCGCACGCCACAGTTCAAGTCGCGCGACGGACGGGAGAGGGCGTCCAGATGAGATTCGGTGACTCTTGTCCGCCTGCCCGCCTAGGCAACGGTCCCTTCTGAATGTCCTGATCATATCGCCGAATTCCGTCACGCAAGCGGTCAGCGAAGGCAGGCGCTTTTCCGGTTAAAGCCCCAGGCGATCGGAAGTGTCGTTACGAACCGCAGCTGAGGCGTCCAGTCCAAGCATGTTTGTCGCCGCCTTCGACCATCTCGATCAGGGCCGGAGACTCCATTGCTTCCGTGCCCACCTGCCTGGCCGCTGAGATTTCCCGCACCGTGATGGTCATCCCATCACTGTTCGTCCATTTGTCGAATGTGAACGGAAACAAGTCTTTGGCGCCCCTCGCAGGCTGCAACACGATAAGTTTGCCGTCAACTTTCACGGCCGCGCGATCGTCCGCCATGGACATTCGCCACCTGCGGCCAGCGACATCTGACCAAGTGCATCCCGTGCCCTGCGTTCGCGTCGCCTTGCTGTCACTTGAAGTCATCAACTCTAGAGGAATGCGGCGCGAACGGGCATCCCGCGGCGGCTGAATTGCTAGCGCAGCAGACGTGCTCGTTACGGCGACCAACGTTACTGTCATTATCGGCACGCGCATAAACTGATCCCCTTCGCACAATCATGGCTCGGCACGATGAAAGAGACAAGAGCGGCCACGAGCGGTGGGAACAGAGAACGAAATGCGAAAAGTCCCGGTTTTTTCGGATGCCAATAATTTCGATAACGAGCCTCTTTGACAGCTGGTCTAACCGCTAAGCATCAGGCGAATTCGATAGATTTCTCGAACGGTCCGACCAGGCAACGATATTCGGCTTCCGGCGCAGCGGTCGCCGCGACGCCGGCCGCCGCCGCCCCATATATGTTCGGTTTCTCGGAAGGTGGCCAAGCCGGAAGAGGCACCCTGACCACTACGAACCGCACTTTGCCTCACGCGGATACACCGCCGTCTTCATCACCGCCACATTCGGCATGATCAATGGTCTTGGAATAACCGTATTGATTGATCTTCACGGCGAGCGATGGATGTCACAACGGTCTGTATTATCAGAGCAGCGCAAACTCCTATCGGCTGAGGACCTTCACCGGTGGCTTTGCGCTATTCCAACGAAAGGATCGCATCATCAAGTCGTGGGATCAAACATTTAAAGGGCCACTTCAAGGTTTCTTCATATAACTATGAGGTTAGTTAATTTGTTCTCTTTAATTAATACTAAGGCACAGTGGACGATGTAATAGCGGCTCGTATGCCGGTCGGACACTAGAGGGTGAACGGTTATTGCTATTGCGAACGTTAATGGCATTTTGTGCTTTCATCTCGCGTGAGATGTAACACTGTATCATTCTAGATCCTTTTTCGTGACGTCGTCACCTTGACCCGGCTTGCAGGACTTGAACCTAACGTACAGGCTTGTTAATGCTATGCCGTGCGATGCCTGCTTAACATTTTTGCTTGTCTGCTTGTCTTCTCGCTGGGGACGACGGCAACCGCGCATGTGATGGAGCGGCCGGATATCGTCGTTGCATCGACCGAAACGGGCGTCACCGAAGTTGCCCTGGGTCATGCGCCCGGCGACGCCGATCAGGTGCCCTCCGATGGTGACAAGGGATATCCCCATCATCATGGCGGTTGCCACGGCGATCATGTCGCAGCGCCGGTTAAGGCGACCAACAACGTATGTTTAGGCGATCTTCGGCTCGCTCCCATTTTCGCCAGCCATTCGATGCGCCCGCTCTCTACCGCCGATCCGGCGTTGAGGCCCCCCCAAGCCTGACGATCCGCTGACCCCGCCGGCTGTTGCCGTGCGGGTCGAACCCGGTTCGTCAGGAGTCATCATCCATGCATCGTACAATCGCGGCCGTCTTGGTCGCGGCGTCCCTGGCCAGTCCGGCCGGGGCGCAGACAGCACCGTCGCCTGGAATCCCGGCGGCGACCACATCTTCACAAACGACAAGCTCGTTTTCGCTTGAGAACGCGCTTGCTGCCGGGGGCATGCCATCATCCCCATCGGCCGCATCGGGTAACAGCACGGCTTCGGAGTCGGGGAGTAGTGGTTCAGCGCCGCTCCCATCGGTGGCGGCCGCCTCGGCCGGCGTCGACGTCGCGACAGCGGCACGGCGTGTAGCCGGACTGCGTCCCAATCCAGAAGTGCAGGCGCAGTTCGAGAATATCGCCGGCACCGGCATCTATAAGGGCCTGCGAAGCTCCGAAACGACGGTCGGCGTGGCGCTGCCGCTGGAGCTGGGCGGGAAGCGGCCGGCACGTGTCGCGCTCGCGACCGCCCGCCTGACTCGGGCGCAGGTCCAGTCGGAACTCGCGCGAGCGGATCTCCGGCTGCGGATCACGCAGCTCTATATCGAAGCCGCCGCTGCGGAGCGGCGCGCCGAAGTGCTGAGCGAGCAGGCCGGGATCGCCAACAATGCGTTCCGGGTCTCCAGCGAGCGCGTCAAGGCCGGCGATGTCAGCCCGATCGAAGAGCAGCGCGCCGACGTGCTGCGCATCAACGCGCAGGTCGCGGCCGACAGCGCCGCGCGCCAGGCCCAGACAGCGCGGGCGAACCTCGAAACATTGTTGGCGGCGCCGGTGACAGGGCCGCTCGATCGCGCGTGGTTCGAGCGCATCGATGGCTACGGACCGCCACGGCCGATCGAGGTCGAAGGGACGCTGGCCCTGGCGGCAGCGGAAGCGGACGTGCGGACCGCCGACGCGCAAGTGCGCGTTGCCCGATCGCTGCGCGTGCCCGACCTGACCGTCAGCACGTTCGCCCGCCGATTGGAGGCGACCAACGATACCGCCGCGGTCGTCGGCATCTCGATCCCAATCCCGTTCTTCAACAACGGCAGCGCGTTCGTGGCGCAGTCGCGATCGGAGCAGACGCAGGCGATCGCGCTGCGGAACCTCGCCGTGATCGATACCCGCCAACAGATCGCCAGCGCGCAAACCGAAGTGGCGAACGCCGCTGCGATCGCGCGGGCGGCGGGCGGGCCGGCTTTGACGGCCGCACAGGAAGCCGCCCGCATCGCGCGGATCGGTTGGACGCAGGGCAAGTTCGACCAGATCGCGCTTCTCGATGCCGAGCGCACGCTGTCGCAGACCCGCCAGACCTACGTCGATGCGCTCGCCGCCTATCACGACGCACAGGCCCGGCTCGACCGGCTCACGACGCCGGCCCCCTTGGTTTCCGGAGATAATCGATGATTCAAGATAAGCGCCTTCTTGGCGGTTCGGCGGCTGTCGCGATCGTCGCAGCACTTGGCGGTTTCGGGATCGCCCGCTGGACTGGAAACGAACCTGCCGCAACCGAAGCGACAAGCGGCAACGCCGCTACCCCGGCAGAAGAGGAAAAGGCCCCCGACACGGTGGCGATGACCGCGCAGGCGGTCCAGCAGTCCGGGATCGCCACAGAGACGATCAATCCCGGCGGGCTAGGCGCAGAAATCATCGCGCAGGCCACGGTGAGCGCATCGCCGCAAGGCGAGGCGATCGTGACCGCCCGAGCAGCTGGCGCAGTCATGCGGCTGATGAAGCGGCTCGGCGATCCGGTGCGCGCCGGTGAGACGCTAGCGATCGTCGAGAGCAGGGACGCAGCGCAGTTTGCCGCGGATCGCACCGCTGCGGCGGCCAAGTTGACGCTGGCGCAAAAGGCGCTCGCCCGTGAGCGATATCTCTTTCGTCAGAAAGTTTCGGCACGTGTCGAACTGGAACAGGCGGAGGCGGAAGCCGCGTCCGCGGCGGCCGAAGCGCGCCGCGCGAGCGTCGCGGCAGGCGCCGCCCGCGTGACATCGGATGGTCGCGGTGTGGCTGTGTCGAGCCCGATTTCGGGTCGCGTCACCTCGCAGAATGTCAGCCTGGGCGCATTCGTCCAGCCCGAGACCGAGTTGATGCGAGTCGCAGATGTATCGAAGGTTCAAATAGAGGCGGCGGTCGGCCCGACTGACGCGCAGCGGCTCGTTTCCGGCGATCGGGCCATCATCGAGCTGCCCGACGGACGGACGGTCGCGGCGAAAGTGCGCGCCGTTACTCCCAGCCTCGCTGAGGACACGCGATCGGCGACCGCCGTTCTCGACGTGTCAGGCAGTCTTCAGCCCGGCCTCGCGGTGCGGGTGAGGCTCATGCCGAGCCGTGGCAGCACGTCCAATGCGATCGTGGTGCCAGAAGATGCGGTTCAGACGCTCGAAGGGCGCGACATCGTGTTCGTGCGGAACGCGCAGGGCTTCAAGGCTCAGACCGTCACGATCGGCCAGCGCAGCAATGGCCGTGTCGAGATCCTGAAGGGTCTGGCGGCGGGCAGTCAAGTCGCCACCAGAAACGCATTTCTGCTCAAGGCCGAACTCGGCAAGGGCGCGGGCGAGGAAGAATAGACCATGATCGCAAATCTCATGGCGCTCTCCGTCCGCATGCGCTGGACGGTACTCGCCCTTTTCATCGTCATCGGTGGTCTAGGGCTGTGGCAGCTTACGAAGCTGCCGATCGACGCAGTGCCCGACATCACCACCAATCAAGTCCAGATCAACACCATCGACGCGCGTCTGTCGCCGGTCGAGATTGAGAAACTCGTCACCTACCCTGTCGAGATGTCGCTTGCCGGCATTCCAGGACTCGAAACGACCCGCTCAATTTCGCGCAACGGCTTTAGCCAGGTCAGCGCGATTTTCACCGATAGCACCGACCTCTATTTCGCACGCCAGCAAGTCGGCGAGCGCCTGCGACAGGCAATGGAAAACTTGCCCGACGGTGTGCAACCACAAATCGGACCGGTCACGACCGGCCTCGGCGAGATCGTCATGTACACGGTTGGCTATGCCAATCCGGACGGAAAAGGCGCGAAAAGGGTTGCGGGTCAACCCGGATGGCAACCCGATGGCAGCTATCTGACGCCAGAAGGCGAACGACTCTCAGATCCTGTAACGAAGGCGGCTTATCTGCGAACGGTGCAGGACTGGATTATCGGTCCTCAACTTCGATCGGTTGGCGGCGTCGCCGGCGTCGATTCCATCGGCGGCTATGCCAAGACTTTCGTGGTCGAGCCCGATCCAACCAAGCTCGCCAGCTTCGGCATATCGTACAGCGAGTTGGGGCTGGCACTCGAAGACGCCAACCTCGCCGTGGGTGCCAATTACTATAATAAGGGCGGGGAAGCTTATCTCGTCCGTGTCGACTCCCGCGTTCGGACGGTCGATGAGATTCGCAACGCGGTCGCGGCAACGCGAGGCGGCACGCCGATCACGATCGGTCAAATTGCCAACGTCCGCGTCGGCGGTGATCTGCGCACCGGCGCGGGGAGCATGAACGGGCAGGAAGCGGTTATTGGCACCGTTCTGATGCTGATCGGTCAGAACAGCCGGGTCGTCGCCGAAGATGCATCGGCGAAGCTCGATCAGGTCGCCAAAACACTGCCACCAGGCATTCAGGTCAAGGTGGTGCTTGATCGGGCGAAGCTCGTCGGCGCCACGGTGGCGACGGTCCAGCGCAACCTCACCGAAGGCGCGATCCTTGTCGCTGCGGCGCTGTTCCTGCTGCTTGGCAACTGGCGCGCCGCGGTGATCGCGGTGCTGGTGATCCCGTTCTCGTTCCTGATGATGGCGATGGGGATGAACGCCTTCAACGTCCCGGGCAACCTGATGAGTCTTGGTGCGCTCGACTTTGGCCTCATCGTCGACGGCGCGGTCATCATCATCGAAAACTGCCTCGCCAGACTGGCGCATCGGCAGGAACATGAAGGGCGATTGCTCGATTTGCGAGAACGCCTCGAGGAGACGATGCGGGCCGCGCAGGAGATGATCAAGCCGACCGTCTTCGGTCAGGCCATCATCCTGCTCGCATTCGCACCGCTGCTCACATTCACGGGTGTCGAGGGGAAGACGTTCTCGCCGATGGCGATTACGATCATGCTCGCACTAGTGGCCGCATTCGTGCTGGCAATCACGCTGGTGCCGGCACTGGTCGCAATCCTGATCCGCGGCAAGGTCGCGGAAAAGGACGTGTGGTTGATCCGCAAGTCGAAGGAGCGGTACCTGCCGCTGCTCGACAAGGCGATTGCGCGGCCGTGGCCGTTCATCCTCGGCGGGCTTGCCTTCTTCCTGGCCGCGATCCCTGCGTTCGGGCTGCTCGGCTCCGAGTTCATCCCCCAGCTCGATGAAAAGAACCTCGCGGTTGCTTCGACCCGCGTGCCGTCGGTCAGCCTCGAACAGTCGCTCGCCATGCAGCGCAGCGTCGAGGCGGCGGTGAAGCGGCTGCCGGAGGTGGAGACGATGTTCTCTAAGACCGGCACCGCCGAAGTCGCGACCGATCCGATGCCGCCGAACGTGTCGGACGGCTTCGTTATCCTGAAACCCCAGGAAGAATGGCCTGACGGTGTGAAGACCAAGGCGGACGTTATCGCCCGCATCGAAAAGGCGGGCGCCGGCCTTCTCGGCAACCTCTACGAAGTCAGTCAGCCGATCCAGCTCCGCTTCAACGAGCTGATCGCCGGCGTGCGCGGCGACGTCGCGATCAAGCTTTATGGCGATGATCTCGACAAGATGACGCAGAGTGCAAACGAGATGGTCCGCGTCCTGCAAGGCATCCCGGGTGCGGCAAGCGTCAAGGCCGATCAGGTGGGCGGTGCGCCAACGCTCGATGTCAAGCTGGACCGTACGGCGATCGCCCGGCTCGGCCTCACGGTCCGCGACGTGTCCGACACGATCGCGGCGGGCTTGGGCGGGCGTGAATCAGGGCTGGTCTATGAGGGCGATCGTCGTTTCGACGTGACCGTTCGTGTCCCCGATGCGACCCGCGCCAACCTCGACGATATCCGCTCGATGCCGGTGCTGCTGCCCGAAGTCGAGGGGAGGCCGCGTGGTCAGGTTCCGCTCGCGCAGGTCGCGCAAATCCGGCTGACCGAAGGTCTCAATCAGATCAGCCGCGAGAACGGCAAGCGCCGCGTTGTTTCCAGGTCAATTTAGGCGGGCGCGATGCAGGCTCATTTGTGGCCGAGGCGCAGGCGAAGATCGCGCAGCTCAAGCTGCCGGCGGGCTACTACCTCGAGTGGGGCGGCCAGTTCGAAAGCCTGCAGGCGGCGTCAGCGCGGCTGTCGATCGTCGTGCCGCTCTGCTTCCTGTTGATCTTCGGGCTGCTCTACATGGCGCTCGGTGGGTTCGGTAGGGCCGCATCGGTGTTCCTGGCGGTGCCGCTTGGCCTGGCTGGTGGCGTGTTCACCCTGCTGCTGACCGGCATCAACTTCTCGGTGTCGGCCGCGGTCGGGTTCATCTGCCTTGCCGGCGTGGCGGTGCTGAACGGCCTCGTCGTGATGTCCGCGATCCGGGAGAGCAGCGAAGCCGGGATGCCGGTGGTGGAAGCGATCCGCCACGGCATGGCCGAGAAGATGCGGGCGGTCATCATGACCGGGTTCGTGCCCGCGATCGGCTTCGTGCCGATGGCGCTCGCCCACGGAACCGGCGCGGAGGTGCAGAAGCCGCTCGCCGTCACCGTGATCGGCGGTCTCGTCGCCGCCACCATCCTGACCCTGTTGGTGCTGCCGGCGATCGCGAAGGTGATCCTCGGCCGGATCGAACGTCAAAACGAGCAAGAGGCGGACACGCCGCGTGGCGATGAACTCGCCCCCCTAAAAGGAGAAGCATGATGGGAGAACCAGCCCGAAAACTGCTGCGGATATACACGGATGAAGCGGCTTACATCGGCGACCGCAAGGTCTTCGAATATGTCGCCTCGCTGGCGCGCGAGCGAAAGATGGCGGGCCTTACGGTACTTGAGGCGCTGATCGGGTTCGGCGCGTCGTCCCACATGCACCGCCACCATGTGCTCGAAAGCAATCGAGCTGTGGTGATCGAAATCGTCGATTTCGAAGATCGGTTGCGGGCGTTCGTTACATGTTTGGATGATGTACCTGACATCGGCCTCATCACCCTCGAAGCCATAAAGGTCATCGGGGGCAAGGGCAGCAAGACGCTGGAATGCCCGCACCAATGAGGTTCGGCCTAACACGCGGCAAGGTTCGCGCCATGCAAGCCAACGGCGCCCCGCTAGCCTCCATCAATACTCCGGCGAACCGGAGAGCAGGCCTTCTCTGTGCGGATTCCGGTTTGACTTTGCCTTGGCCTGACAGGACAGCTAGCCATGAAGTAAAAGACCAACCCCGATTTCACTACGTCACCGATCCACGACCTATCACCGATGGCGGCGGGCCCAAGCGTTACCAACCCGGCTTGAGCCAATCCTATTTTAGCGTGAAACATCTGGAGGGGCGCTCTCCAGGCGACGTAAGATCGTTCTGCCATCTTTCGGATACCGAACCGGACCGGATCGCATCCGGGCCACGCCGTGCGACTAAACAACGCCGCCTATCCGCGGCAAGAAATGCTCGTTGTCGGCAATCACGGTCAGGAGCGCCGAAGGCGCTTCGCAATGGCTTCAATGAGTATCAGATTTTCTTGGCGGCCCACAGGACGCCATTTCAGATTGGCATTGCCGGCATGGCAACCATGCTGGCAATGTCGGGCTGTTCCGAACAGCCCGCCAAGGGTCCACTTACAGAACAGCAAATTCACGCAAACGACAGCGGGGACGCGCGCGGAACAGCGGGTTATCACCCCTATCAATGCGACAACAACCGCACGTTTCTCGTCGACTTCACAGATAAGGGCCTATCGATCGAACTGCGTCCCGATGAGAACGCGGTGCCCATCGTCCTGGCCGCGTCGGCACCTGGGCTGCAATATGTCGGTGACACAATGAGTGCGACCATCTCGGGCAGCAAAATCAAGATCGAGGAAGGGGATAAGCCCCCTGTCTCGTGCAGGAAGGTTTCAAGCTTTTGACCAAGCCCCCGATCACAGAAAGACGCTGAGGATGGCCGCGCTTAAATTCTCCCTAATCCCGATGATCGCGATCATGTTCGGCGCGCTGGTCGCCGGATGGCGCACCCCTGGCGAAAAGCTGGTGGCGGCCATGCAGCATCTCGCTGCCGGCGTGGTGTTCGCCGCCGCTGCGACGGAGATCCTGCCGCTTGTGATGCACGGCGGGTCTCCGACCGCGACGTTGATCGGCGGGGCGCTGGGCGTCGCCGTGATGCTGGGGCTCAAGGCGGCGGAAAGCCGGTTTGAAGGGCCGCTGGCGCTGCTGGCCGCGATCGGGCTCGATCTGGCGATAGACGGCCTGGTCCTCGGCCTTGCCTTCATCGCCGGCGAGAAAGCAGGCACGCTGCTGGCCGTCGCACTGACTCTCGAAGTGCTGTTCCTGGCCCTGACCCTCACCAACGATCTGGCGGGGCGGTATCGCAAGGCGAAGGCGATCAGCCTGACCTGCGCGCTGGCGGTGCTGGTGCCGATCGGCGCGCTGATCGCGCAGCCAGTGGCGTTGCTGTCGCCGATCTGGATCACCGGCTTCCTAAGCTTCGGCCTGATGGCGTTGCTCTATCTCGTCACCGAAGAGCTGCTGGTCGAGGCGCACGAGAAGCCGGATTCGCCGCTGATCAGCGCGATGTTCTTCGTCGGCTTCCTCATCCTACTGCTGATCGAGGAAATCATGGCATGACGGCTTCACCGGACGCAAAGGTCTCGGCCGAGCGGCGCACACTCTGGATCGTGCTGCTGCTCAACGCGGCGATCGCCGCCGGCTTCTTCGTGACGGGCCTGATCGGCGATTCCAGCGCGCTCATCGCCAGCGGCGTCGACAACCTGTCGGACACCGCGGTCTATGCGCTGAGCCTTATTGCGCTCAGCCACGGGCCGACGTGGAAGACGCGGGCCGCAACCGTGTCGGGTGTCATGCTGCTGATCTTCGCCGCCGGCATCCTGATCGACGTTGGCCGCCGCTATGTCCAGGGCAGCGAACCGATCGGTCCGACGATGATGGTGATGTCGGCGATCGCAGGCGTTGTGAACTATGTCTGCCTGCGCCTGCTCCAGAAGCTCAAGCAGCCCGACGTGAACCTGCGTGCCGCGACAACATTTAGTTTCAACGATTTTGTCTCCAACGGCGGCATCCTGATCGCTGGCGCGCTGGTGCTGTGGCTGGGGACGAATTGGCCCGATCTGCTGGTGGGCGTGGCTACCGCGCTTATCGCGATCAAGGGCGGCTTCGAAATCCTGCGTGATGCGCGGGCGGAAACCAAGACCAATGCGGAGACGGCGTGATGACCGACAAGCTCGAACTCGATATTCCCGTCCTGCTGCCGGAGGTTCCTGATGCGGCCGATGCCTGTGTCGGGCGCCTCGTCTCGACGCTCAGCGCCAAGCCCGGCGTCGAGCGCGCGCACGTCCTGCCTGCCAATGGCGATACGCCGGCGAAGCTCTGCATCCATTTTGACGGGGCGGCGCTACCGCTGCCGCGTGTGCGCGAGATGGTGCGGGCGGCAGGCGCCGATATCAGCGGGCGATACGGCCATGCGACATGGCAGGTCGAGAAAATCGGGCACGAACGCCGCGCCCGCACCGTTGGCGAGACCCTGTGCCAAGTGCCCGGCGTGCTGCAGGCCGATGCCAGCGCCTCGGGCAGCGTCCGGGTCGAATATGACAAGGAGCGCGTGGACGAGGCCGCGATCGTTGCGGCGCTGGGCAAGCTCAAGGTTAAGGCGGGCAAGCGGACCGGCTCCGAAAACGCCGGCGATCATGCGCGACACGATCACGGCGCCGGCGACCATGCCGGGCACGATCACGGGCCTGGCGGCCATGCCGAAGGCGCGGACAAGCACGGGCCAGGCGATGGCCACGATCACGCCCACGCCAATTTCCTTGGCTCCAATACCGAGCTGATCTTCGCGCTCGCCTGCGGCGTGCTGCTGGCGATCGGCTTCGCGATCGAGAAGCTGGTGGCGGGTGCCCCCGACTGGCTGCCGATCGCCTTCTATGTCGGCGCCTATGTGTTCGGCGGCTTCTTCACGCTGCGCGAGGCGATTGACAATCTGAAGCTCAAGAAATTCGAGATCGATACGCTGATGCTCGTCGCGGCCGCCGGCGCCGCGGCGCTCGGTGCCTGGGCGGAAGGCGCGCTGTTGCTGTTCCTGTTCAGCCTCGGCCATGCTCTTGAGCATTACGCGATGGGCCGCGCCAAGCGCGCGATCGAGGCGCTGGCCGAGCTCGCACCCGACAAGGCGACGGTGCGCCGCGACGGACAGGCGACGGAGATTCCGGTCGAGGAGCTGGTGGTCGGCGACGTTGTGGTCGTGCGGCCGAACGAACGCCTGCCCGCCGACGGCTTCGTCATCAAGGGGTCGAGCGCGATCAACCAGGCCCACGTTACCGGCGAGAGCATCCCGGTCGACAAGGAGCCGGTCGCCGATGTCGAGGCGGCGCGCGCGAAGCCCGATGCGGTCGAGGCAACGTCGCGGGTGTTCGCCGGCACGATCAACGGCGGCGCGGCGATCGAGATCGAGGTGACGCGGCGTTCCAACGAAAGCGCGCTCGCCAAGGTCGTGAAGATGGTGAGCGAAGCGGAGACGCAGAAGTCACCCACCCAGCGCTTCACCGATCGCTTCGAACGCGTCTTCGTGCCGGCGGTCTTGGCGCTCTCGTTCCTTCTGCTATTCGCGTGGGTCGTGGTTGACGAGCCGTTCCGCGACAGCTTCTATCGCGCGATGGCGGTTTTGGTTGCCGCCAGCCCTTGCGCGCTGGCGATCGCTACGCCCAGCGCGGTACTGTCTGGCGTCGCGCGGGCGGCGCGCGGCGGCGTGCTAGTCAAGGGCGGCGCGCCGCTGGAAAACTTGGGCTCACTGAAGGCGATCGCGTTCGACAAGACGGGGACGCTGACAGAGGGCCGTCCCCGCATCACCGATGTCGTCCCCGTCGACGGCGCAAGCGAAGAGGATCTGTTGGCGCTCGCCGTCGCGGTCGAGGGCTTGAGCGATCACCCGCTCGCACAGGCGATCGTGAAGGACGGACGCGAGCGCCTGGGCGGCCGCGACCTCCCGGCCGCAACCGATCTCAAGAGCCTGACCGGACGCGGTGTTACCGCGATCGTCGATGGCGAGACGGTGTGGATCGGCAAAGTTGAGATGTTCGGCGTAGAGGGCATCCCCACGCTGAACGCGGCCGTGACCGACGCCATCGCCACCCTGCGCGAGGGCGGGCGAACGACGATGGTGGTTCGCAAGGGCGATCAGGA
>Ga0206131_10003465_pt1 | contig 18130 bp, 17 predicted proteins | sample Helgoland_Spring_FD_148636 | JGI IMG/M metagenome (GOLD analysis project Ga0206131, IMG submission 148636) | Pelagic subsurface seawater microbial communities from Kabeltonne, Helgoland, North Sea - Helgoland_Spring_Bloom_20160517_1 | ecosystem: Environmental > Aquatic > Marine > Epipelagic ...
AATTAACAACAGTGACTTAAACTCGTCCAATTCAATATCTTTACTGGTAATAATTGTCGCTTCACGGTTAGCTTTTATGTATCCAGTCGCAGGGTCTATTTCAGCAACTTCGAAATAAGTGCATGCCCCGCTGATCGCCATCATCAAAAAAATAAATACCTTTTTCATAACTACTCCCTTTTACTAGCCATACATTTTTTATTTCAAATAAAGTGGTGGTTTAATCAACATTTATAACGTCAACCCTCAGAAATTTGGGACTACCATGTGAAATATCTTCTCTATCAGTTCCAACCAATACTAGTTTACCCTCCCATTGATAGCCCCATCTAACAGACCAGAAGGGGTTATCAAATTCTTCCCGTCGGTTAAATGTGAAGTCATTGTTCCAGTAAACTACTGAAACCTGGTTGCCGAGAACATTAAATCCGACGGGGCCACTAGCAAACCAGAAGTAAGGTTTAATGCCTTCAGAATCTTCTATTTCACCCACCTGTGCCCCACTAGCTGTATCCAAGACAGGATAATCTCCTTCGTCTCGGTCTCTGATTGAGGAAGTGCCATCCGGTGACAATCCCAGTGGCCATTCATACTCAGGGGTAACATAGTCAATAAATAAGCCTGTATCCACATCAATAGTTTTACGACTCAACCTCAAATATAATTGACTGAATGCTTTATCCCATTTAAATGGACCAAAAACCCGCAGTACTCCGATAACCCTATCTATTTCATTAGCGTCGTCGTCAAACGAGAACAAATCATTTGTTATAGTTGAGGTCGACCCTAACTGTTTTGTGACCACCATTAAATAGTCGCCTACTTCAACTAGGCTTAGTATGAGTCTGGATGTATTAACAAAGAAATGAAGCTCGGTTTCACCAGGTAGTAGGTAGTAGATATCACCATTATCAAAACCAATATAAAGTCGGTTCTGTCTCTCATAATAAGTCATAGTAGTTAAAGATCCTGGAATGTGGCTAAGATTTATAGCTGGTAAGAATTTATCTTCTCCCACATTAAATATAGCTACTTCTTTGTAATTCGGACTCGAAAAGTATAGGTATCCATGTGTCGGCTCAAAAACATGCTGCCATTCCTGTCTACCTTCTTCGAAAAAGAGAGTTAGATAGCATCCATCCTCATTACCCTCAAGCTCGTCGCTACAAAAACGTTCTAAAGGGAAATGATCATCAGCGTCATCAACGCCATCTCCATCATCATCTCCATCTGCATTATTGCCTATACCATCTCCATCCGTATCTATTGTCTCCGAATCGTCATAAGCGAAATCGTCGAAATGATCATCTACCCCGTCATTGTCGTCATCAGGACCATTAGGGCTAGGAATACCATCACCATCTGTATCATCCTCAACGACGATCCATTGATAACGATAGTCACTACTCCTCCCGTCAGGGTCTATTGCCCTTAAGGCAAGCCTGTATTGACCTGGCTGAGGAAATGTAGCTGTAAATTCAGAATTTGGCCTCCGTTCTATTGATATAGCCATTTTCGTGAGATCAGTGGTACTGGGAATTGGATATTCTTTTCTTTCATGCACAATATAATCGACAACCGTCACTTCAAACTCGAGAAAATCTCCATTAGGATCATAAAAAATACCATTGAGATGAAAATGATAGGGAATATTTTCGGTCTTATAAATATCCCCGTAGTCACTAAAATCATGTTTAGCGGCTCGCCATTGGGCAAGTTCGGTAGGAGCGATATTCTCTGTAGTAAAAAAGTCGACATCTACAGATTGAGGTGATGAAGTGCCGGTAGGCAATGTAGTGACTTTATTTTCTGAAGGCGACTGTCCATCAATAAACCTCATTACAGGAAACCTGTCTTCAGATTCATTAATATCATATCCTCCTTCAAAGGTATTCGTGTCATCAGAAAAAATGAATTTATGAGGGTTCGATGTCGTCGTTAAGTTAACATAACCGATGTTTTCTCTGGCAATTCTCCCCGATACGCCTTCGCTTTCAAATACATATTCAGAGTGACTAATGGGTGAAGTAAAAGTTAAACCTTGAATATCAAAATCATCTTCTCTGCTATCGAGCCCTCTCCCATTGATTGTTGTGACAATTGACTCAGTATCAAAATCGACATCAAACACATAGGTTATATCAATATTTGAAGTGCCCTGACTATAGCTGATATTTACATCAATAAAGTCATAGGTCATTTTCAAATCAATTGATCCCACCCCGCTCTCAACAAACCTCACTTCTATCTTACCGTTGGTAGTATTCCCGTCTGCATCAACACAGTTATCAAAATCAACAAAAGTATCTCGCCCGTTATTTTCGATTGTTAAGAATAGACTGCCTGAACGATCGCAGGGCTGTCTTTGGCTGCCCGTATCACGTCGCCAAACATTGTAGAAATTTAGAGTGTCAAATATTGAATATTCTCGTAGCAAGACTTCTGCAAAAAGTGCGTTCTCATAGTACACTCCAAACAGGTCAGAGCTCGATTGATCGCTGACGACAGCAGCACTGGAAACCCATGCTGGCATTACATCCGCTGAAGTCGACCTTGACGAACTACCATTATCGCCACCTCCACCACCACAAGAAGCCAGAAAAAAAACAAGCAAGGGAAATGAATTTCTTACAACTCATTTTGTTTATCCTTAAATATTGTCACTCCGTTTATTAATTGTCTTCGTTTTGCTTTGAGCCAATTCTAATAAAGTGTAGGCAATGATTTAGCTCTTGTCTCTACATATCATTCTAGAAACTTCAGATGATCCACTGTCCAAGCTATAAGACTTTGAATCTACGTTTCTCTTCAATACCACTTTTTCAAGGGTATAAGGCGTTATAGGCTTTTATTTTCTCCAAGAAAATTAGGGCAAAGTATGGCAGGTTCAGTCTGACCCTGATTCTTTCAGTAGCAGTCACGATCACCTTCTGTTGTAATTGCGACAATTATTCCTCTAGGATTTACTTCAAAAAAAGCGGGACATTCCGGAAACGGTATTTCATACAGCATGTTTCCATTATCTAGCCTAGTAACTCCCTCGACTCCAACATAACCACTTCGGTCAATATGTGGCATTTTCCCAATCTCAATATACTCGTCCATAGAGCCACCTATCCATCCATTGATATGATCTCTAAATGAGGCAACTTGTGAAAGACAGCCACTTAGAATTCCCATTATTAAAAAAGTTATCACGCATATCAGATTTTTCATACTATCGAGGCTCCGATTTTTTACTGTAACTAGAGACAGCGCCCGCAAAGGCCGGGTCTGTCATTAATGATCCTGCTGTAATTCCTGCGGCTGGAACCATGCCAGGCACATTAAAAAGATTTCGTGCCCAGTTACCAATTGTTCCTAATTCGACTTGAAACACATCATGGAGTCCTGCAACCGCATTGATACTTGGTATTTTGTTGGCTTGTTTACTTAATGAGCCACCTTCTTTAAAGAAGTCTTCTCTTAATTTTCCTGTTAACTTTTCGCCTTGAACACCAATATTATTAGCGCCTTTTATTGGCAACTGATCGGGTCTTTTTTGAACTGCGGCGCCACCTCTCTGTGTTGTAGCCTTGTACCCAACTATTTTACGGTAGGTAAATCTAGTAACATCAGAGAGAAGAGATAGCTTCACCCCATCAACAAACTTCTGCCCATTAACCTTGGCCGAAGCACCACCACCGATACCATCGATATAAAGCAGGTAATCTTGGAAAGCATTCAAAAAAAATGCGCTTAACCATAAAATTAATACGCTGACAAAACCAATCCGATACCATTGATGAAGACTCAGAGACATATCGCTTCCTGCGAACATTAAAAGACTACTACGCGGTTTTTAAATGCCTGCCGACGTCCGTTTAAGTGTAGCCGGTTTTTACTAGGCTGCCACAATGCGGAGGAATGAGCTCTGTTATCTTTAGGAATGCTAACGAGGCCATGCTGAAAAGCAGAGCCATAGGCAATATTTACGTTGAAATTATGAAGCGGGGATTGGGGTCGCAGAAGCGACCCCGGAGATTTACATAACTCGGAGTCGAATCACACCCTCAACGGCGGCAATGGCTGCTTCAATGCCAGCATCTATAGCGCCCTCTACATCGATAATATTGTAGGCAATATCACCGCGGCTTTTGTTCACCATGTCCACTACGTTTAGTTCGGCATCAGCTAGTACCGCTAGCACGCTACCCAGTACCTTGGGTACATTGCTGTTGGCGAAGGTAATGCGTGTGCCGCCGTTACGAGCCATTTTGGTTGGCGGGAAGTTAACTGAGTTGCGAATATTGCCGTTCTCAAGATAGTCCATCAGTTGATCTGCGGCCATCACTGCACAGTTCTCTTCGGCTTCTTCGGTGCTGGCACCAATGTGCGGCATCAGCAGCACATCTTTGCGGCCAAGTAGCGCTGGGGCCGGAAAGTCACTGATATAACCGGCGATGGTGCCGCTGTCTAGGGCGGCAACCATATCCTCGGTACTGACAATTTCTTCCCGGGCAAAGTTTAGAATTTTGGCGTTGGGTTTCATCTGCGCCAAGGTGTCTGTGTTAATCAGGTGCTTGGTGGCGGGAATGGCGGGCACATGCAGCGTAATAAAGTCGGCGCGGGCCAGCAAAGATTCAATGCTGTCCATGCGCTCTACTCGGCTGGAGAGCTGCCAAGCTGCCTCTACTGAGATGGCTGGGTCGTACCCAATCACATTCATACCCAGATCTAGAGCCAGGTTGGCAATAATAGAGCCTATGGCACCCAGGCCTATAACGCCCAGGGTTTTGCCGGTAATTTCGGAGCCAGCAAAACGCTTCTTTTCTTTTTCCAGCAGCTTGCCCATTTCACCTGAGTCGTCCATATGGCCGAGTTCTTGCACATAGTTCATACCGCCGTAGATATCCCGCGACCCCAACAGCAGGCCGGCGACAATTAATTCTTTTACTGCATTGGCGTTGGCGCCAGGCGTGTTAAATACCACTATGCCCTGCTGGGTGTAATCTTCAGTGGGAATATTATTGGTACCAGCACCTGCTCTGGCCACAGCCAGCACAGACTCGGGCAATACTTCTGTATGTAGCTTCTGGCTGCGCAACAATACGCCATCTGGCGCTGCTGATTCGCTGGAAACAGTATATTTATCAGCTGGAAAGCGGTTCAGGCCTTTAGAAGAAATGGCGTTGTAGGTACGGATGTTATACATAATATCTCTCAGTAGTCTCGGTATCAGGTTGCTTGAGTATTAGCGCGCTCGGGTTACAGGCTAACTTCTGCATGGGCCCAATCCAGCCAGGGCAACAGAGCTTCTATATCGGCCTGCTCAACTGTTGCGCCACACCATATGCGCAGTCCTGCTGGCGCGTCGCGGTAGGCGCCAATATCGTAGGCAACGCCCTCGGCGTCTAACAGTTTAACGATCTGCTTAACCTGGTCAGCCTCTAGGTCGAGGGTTAAACAGACGCTGGTGTTAGAAATCTGGTCTTGTTGTTGAGCTAAAAAATGGGCCCAGGGTCTGCTGGCCACAAAGCCCTTCAATACCTCTAAATTGGCTTCTGATTTGGCTATAGCAGCCGGCAACCCACCTATGGATCGCACCCAGTCCAGGGCATCCAGATAGTCTGCAACGCAGAGCATAGATGGCGTATTGATGGTCTCGCCGCGGAAGATTCCTTCGATCAGCTTGCCACCTTTGGTCATGCGAAATATTTTCGGTAGCGGCCATGGCGGCTGGTAATTTTCCAGTCGCTCAACTGCTCGCGGGCTAAGAATCAACATGCCGTGGGCACCTTCACCCCCCAGTACTTTCTGCCAGCTGTAGGTCACAACGTCGAGCTTTTCCCAGGGCATTTCCATGGCAAACACTGCCGAGGTGGCATCGCAGATAGTCAGACCTGTGCGGTCGTCGCTAATCCAGTCAGCGTTGGGCACTTTGACGCCCGCGGTGGTGCCGTTCCAGGTAAAGATACAGTCGTGATCTGGGTTGGCCTGACTCATATCGGGCAGCAAACCATAGTCGGCAGTATAGCTATTGAGCTCGTCCAGCTTTAACTGTTTGGTGGCATCGGTAAGCCAACCACTGCCGAAGGATTCCCAGGCAAAAATATCTACTGGGCGTGCCCCCAGCACCGACCACATAATCATTTCTACTGCACCTGTATCCGATGCAGGTACCACCCCTACTCTGTAGCCCTCAGGCAAACCCAGTATCTCAGCTGTGTCGGCACAGGCCCGGCCCAGTGCAGCCTTGCCAGCTGCAGAGCGATGAGAGCGACCCAGGGTAGAGCAATCTAGGTTGGTGACATCATACCCGGGGCGCTTGGAGCAGGGCCCAGAGGAGAAGTTGGGGTTATTTGGCTTTGTGCTTGGCTTCATAATGGCTGTTGGTGTGGGTCGGTGAAAAAAAGGGGCTACATAGTACCCATAGGTCGCTTATAGATAAAGTTATTTAATTCTATACTCGCTATGGGCGATTTTGGCCCAAAAAAATACGCTGTTAGTACAGCGTATTTTGTCTAGTAGCCTCTGTTGGGATACCAGGTTATTTGTTACCTGCGGCGCGGCGTTCTTTTTCAATCAGGAAGTCGGTAACACTGAGCATTCCCTCAAAACCACCGGCCTGGCGGGTGCTAACGCGATACTTGCCATTAACTATAACCTCTGGGGTTCCCTGCACACGGTAGCCACGAACTCGAGCCTTGGCCTGGTTGACCATGCTGCTCATGCCGAAGGAATTGTACGCCTTGGTAAATTTGTCGCTGTCTATCCCTTGGGCCGCAAATATTGCCGCAAAATCTGCTTCTGTGCGCACGGGCTCGCGCTTGACATGAATGGCTTCAAAGATGGGCATGTGAACCAGATCCAAAACCTTTAGCATAGCTGCGCTGTAATAGGCGCGGGCATAGGGCTCAAGGGCTGGCTGCCATATGGCTGGAGTCTGTTGGAAGTCTACATCTTCCGCCAGCTGCTCTGACCAGGGGCCGAGAACAGCTTCAAAGTTGTAACAGTGCCCACAGGTATAGGAGAACACTTCGTTAACTTCAATCTTATTTGGATTAGCCGTTCTAATGACCTGGGGCAATACTTCGTAGTGCACACCCTGCTGGTATTTTTCTGTCTCTGCCTGGGCCATGGCCATAGGCAGGAGCAATACAATAAAAGTAAGACGTTTAATCCAAGTAGTCATCTGTGTTTCCTTTGTGCCTGTTAACTATAAGTCGACAACCTTTGATGGCAACTGTGCTGCCTAGTTCAACCCAGAGATGTAATTTGCCACAGCTTTAATCTCTTTGTCGCTCAGATTAGCCGCCACGCCCTGCATAATTTTGGCATTGCCACCACTGGCGCGCTCGCCACGACGATAGGCGAGAAGCTGCTTTTCAATATAGCTGGCGTACTGACCGCCCAGAGCAGGGTAGCCAGCTGGATTGTTGCCACTGCCCGAGGGTGAATGACAACCGGTGCAGGCGGCTACGCCTGTTTTCATATTGCCACCGCGGTAGACATTTTCACCGAAGTCCAAAGCTTCATCTGGGTCACTGATGCCCACCAGAGTAATATCCTGTGCTCCAGAGGTAACTATGGGTTTGCTATCGTAATAGGCGGCCATATCCTGAAGATCCTGATCTGACCATGCGTCCAGAATACCTGTCATCTCGACAATCACGCGTTCGCCCGACTTGACCATCCGCAGCTGCGCTGTCATATACTTTTCACCCAGGCCAGCAAGCTTGGGGAACGCTGGAACCATGCTGTTACCGTCACTGCCGTGGCAGCCGGCGCACATAGCTACCTTAGATTCGCCGGCAGCCGCATCACCTGCAGCCAGCGCTTGATTTGCTGAAAATGCTGCCAGCAAACAAATAATACTTAAAAAGCTTTTTTTCATGGTTATTCAACTCTCGCAATCCGCTAGAATAGTCGCTTAAATTTTTGCGCGACCATGGGACATTAGCACTAATGGCTAAAGCGCGCGCATTATATACCAATAACCCCGGCTTCTTACAGCCACTTGGCACAGTCTTTTTTATGGATTCGACAGCAATTAACTACCAGAGCGCAATATTCATGACCAGTGCGCCATCAATTAGGCAATGTCCGGAAGATTCCGGCTGTGAAGTTGCATTTGCAGGTCGCTCAAATGCGGGCAAGTCTAGTGCAATTAATACATTGACTCGCAATGGACGGCTGGCGCGAACCAGTAAGACCCCGGGGCGCACCCAGCTAATTAATTTCTTTCAATTGGCGGAAGGTGGCAGGCTGGTCGATCTGCCGGGCTACGGCTATGCCAAGGTGCCCAGGGCCATGAAAGCTGAGTGGGATCGGCATTTAGCGGAGTATTTGCAGAAGCGCCAGAGCCTGGCAGGTCTGATTCTGCTGATGGATATACGCCACCCGCTGCAGGACTTTGATCTACAGATGCTCAACTGGGCAGCTCAGGCCGGCCTGCCGGTGCATATATTGCTGACCAAGGCAGATAAGCTTAAGCGGGGCCCAGCCCAGAGCGCCATGCTGCAGGTAGACAAGCATCTCAGAGATATGGACCCGGGATGCACTCTGCTGTCGGTGCAGACCTTTTCGTCATTAAAAAAGCAGGGGCTCAACGAACTGGAAGCATTGCTTAACCATTGGTTGAGTGCGGATTTTGATATGCCCGAAGACCAGGACTAATAAGCGGCATGACGGGCTTTGGATTGGGTATAAAAAAACCCTGATCCATTGCTGGACCAGGGTTTAGTTTACTACTTGGAGAGTCTTACTTTGCATAAATCTAGTTGGGGGAGAGTATTATGCATTCTTGTCTTGCCCCTTTTTAGACAGAGTTGTGTAGTTAAGTTCAAATTTATTTAAAATTTTTTCTATTTATTTTCGAATAAATGCTTGTGGCTGATAATACTGAGTGATTTCAGTGGGTTAGGCGCCTAATGGGCCTCATCCCAATTATCTCCAACACCCACGTCGACGACCAACGGCACTAGCAGGCTAGCTGCATTCTCCATCAGGTCGTTGAGACCCTGCTTTACCGCCTCTAATTCAGGCTCTGGGACTTCTAGTACCAGTTCATCGTGCACCTGCATAATCATACGACTTTGCAAATCGGAATTTTGTAGCCAATCGTCAACATGGATCATGGCTAACTTAATAATATCTGCAGCAGTGCCCTGCATAGGCGCATTTATCGCGGTGCGCTCGGCAGCCTGACGGCGCATTCCGTTACTCGAGTTAATTTCTGGAAGATAGAGCCGGCGGCCAAAGGCGGTCTCCACGTAGCCCTGTTCAGCAGCAGTGTGGCGAATATTATTCATATAGGACTGCACACCTGGGTAGCGCTGAAAATACAGCTCAATATATTCCGCGGCCTGCTTGCGACCTATATTCAGTTGCCTGGCCAGGCCAAAGGCTGACATGCCATAGATCAGTCCAAAGTTAATGGCTTTGGCGCTGCGGCGCATATCGGCGGTAACCTCTTCAGTGGCCAGGGCAAACACCTCTGCCGCTGTTGCACGGTGAATATCCTGGCCCTCGGCAAAGGCTTTTAAAAGGCTTGGGTCTTCGGAGAGATGGGCCATAATCCGCAGCTCGATTTGCGAGTAATCTGCAGCCACCATTTTGCAGCCCGCAGCTGCAACAAAAGCCTGGCGAACCCGGCGGCCCTCTGGCGTGCGCACTGGGATATTCTGCAGATTGGGGTCTGAGGATGACAGCCGCCCTGTCGCCGTACCCGCCTGATGGTAAGACGTATGAATTCGCTTGCTGACGGGGTTAATCATAGTGGGCAGCTTGTCGGTGTAGGTCGACTTGAGCTTGGCCAGACCCCGGTGTTCCAGCAGCACTTTGGGCAATGGATAATCCAGTGCCAATTCCTGGAGCACCTCCTCTTTGGTTGAGGGCGCCCCTTTGGCGGTTTTTTTCAGTACTGGTATTTCCAGTTTTTCAAACAGTATTTCCCCCAGCTGCTTGGGTGAAGCCAGATTAAACTGCTGCCCTGCCATGTCCCAAGCTTGAGTTTCTAGTTCGCCCAGACGCTCGGCCAACTCGTTGCTCTGCTGGAATAAAAGTGTGCCATCTACCAGGGCGCCGTTGCGCTCTATGCGCGACAGCACTGGCAACAGGGGTAGCTCTATATCATTAAATACTGTTTCTAATGTTGGATGTGTGACCAGCTGGGGCCAGAGCCTTTGATGTAGACGCAGGGTAATGTCAGCATCCTCAGCAGCATAGGGAGCGGCCTCCTCTAGAGCCACCTGGTTAAAGGTAAGCTGTGAGGCCCCCTTGCCGGCCACATCTGAAAAACTGATGGTGGTTTCTCCCAGATACTCTGCGGCCAGACTATCCATATCGTGGCGAGTGGCCACGCTGTTTAGAACATAGGACTCGAGCATGGTGTCATAGGCGATTCCCTGCAGGTCTATGTGGTGCTGAGCAAGCACGCTCATATCATATTTAAGATTCTGGCCGACTTTTTTTATGGCCTGGTCTTCTAGCAGTGGCTTGAGCTGAGCCAACACACTGGCCTGGCTAAGCTGAGCTGGAGCCCCCAGATAATCATGGCCAAAGGGGATATAAGCGGCCTGACCGGGTTCTACGGCAATACATATGCCAACCAGCTTGGCCTGCATATAGTCCAGGCTGGTGGTTTCTGTGTCCAGAGCCACCAGAGGTGCTGATTTAATTTTGGCCACCCAGTTATCAAGCTGATCTTGAGTGAGAACGGTCTGATAGTTTTTATCTACAGGAGGCTCTGGGTCTTGGCCCGCTGGGTCGGCAGAATCGCTATTATCGCTGGAGGATACGGGCGCGCTTTTTGACGGTGCACTGCGGTCGCTTTCCAGTTCATTGATCCAGGTTTTAAATTCTAAATCTTTAAACAGTGCGAGAAGTGCAGGCTCATCTGGATCTGAGTTGCAGAGCTGGTCCAGGGCCAGATCCATCTCAACATCAGTTTTAATGGTGGCTAATTTATAGGAGAGATAGGCCAGCTCTCGGTGCTCCTGCAGTTTTGGGGCCATGGTTTTGGCGCCGCGAAACTCTAGGCTGGCCACTTCGTCAAGCCGTGCATAAATATCATCCAGGCCCCCTATTCCCTGCAATAGTCCCAGAGCGGTTTTTTCTCCCACCCCCGGAACACCGGGAATATTGTCCGATTTGTCTCCCAGCAGTGCCAGGTAATCAATAATCAATTCTGGCGGTATACCAAATTTTTCAATCACCCCTGCCCTGTCCAGCACTGTGTTAGTCATGGTGTTTTCCATCACTATGTGCTCATTGACCATCTGGGCAATATCCTTGTCTCCTGTAGAGATAACCACTGGCTGTTCGGCAGCGGTCGCCTGCAGCGCCAGGGTGCCAATCACATCATCGGCCTCGACTCCCTCAATCACCAACATGGGCATACCCATGGCCTGAATAATCTGATGAATCGGCTCTATTTGAAGCCGCAGGTCGTCGGGCATGGGGGGGCGATGGGCCTTGTATTCAGAGAAGATTTCATCGCGAAAGGTTTTGCCCTTAGCGTCAAATACCACCACATGGGTGCTTTGGGGGTAATCTTTTTGCAGGCGACGCATCATATTAATTACGCCTTTGACCGCCCCTGTGGGCTTGCCCTTACTGTTAGTCAGCGGCGGCAGCGCATGAAATGCTCTGTAAAGGTAGGAGGAACCATCGACGAGAATCAGCGGTGTTTTTGTGGCCATAATATGCGCGCTTTTGGACGGAAGTTTGTGATTTAAGGATACATGATTTACTGGAAACAGGCTTTAAATTGCGCCACTAAAGAACCAATAAACTGGCTGTAGGCTTCATGGTTTAAAGGCTGTGACAGGCCCTGAGGGTCTAGGGCTACCAAAGGTAATGCAAATTCTGCGGCAACAGCGGCTGCGTCTTTACCCTGGTACTGAGGCTCGACAAAAATACAGCTGATATTGCTGGCCATAATGGTCTTGCGCAGCTGATATTGGCTTTGCACACCTTTAACACTGCCTCGAGCATCCCTGAGGGATAGGCCGGCCGGCAACTCAAAGGCGCGCACAAAATGGTCATAGGCATCATGGTGACTGAGATAGGTTTTATCCTGCGAGGCCGCCATGGAGGCTCTGAGGGCTTGGATTTCGTCCTGGCCTATGATTTGTTTAATGGGGAGCCCCAGTCGTGCCTGAATTTCCGCGGCAATGGCATTGCCATAGTCTGGGTCTAGCCAAAGATGGGGGTCGGCTGACATAGCTTTGCTGTGGCTCCCGGCAGCAACTGCAGCGTCGCCGGCCAGGGGGTCTATCTGATCCATGGCGGTGATAAGTTTGGAGGGCGGCAGTTTAGCCATGGTTTTGGCACTTCTGGTCTCGAAGCCTGGTCCTATCCAGACAACAAGTTCGGCACTGGCAATTTTTTTAAGGGCGGATACGGGCAGCGAAAAATCATGGGGCGATTGATTGTCTGGCAGCAGATATTCCACCCTGGCCTGATCTCCGACTGCAGATTGGGCGATAATTGCCAGAGGCTTAATGCTGGTTACTATAAATGGCTCTGATAATGGCTCCAGCACTGGCTCTGACATGCTATCGGCGCTCAGACTGCCTGAGCCTAGAGCGAGAAGGGATAATAGTAACCCACAAGTGTTATATTGTATCTTTTTAATCATAAAGCAGTCTTGCCTCTATTGCTTTGCTAGCTGAATCTTGCTCAAACTAAAACCACAAAGCAGTTTAATTGATTTATTAATGTTAGATTATAACGTATATTAACCAAAATCCCTATTTCGGTGCGCGCTGTATGCTGACAAATTCGCGACTTGTACACCAGCCTCATGACCATGGGCGCTGTATCAATGCGGCCATGACCAGAGCTCATGATCTCTGTATTGAGCAAAACGCTCGTATGACCACCACCAGAGAGTCGGTGCTGCGCCTGCTATGGCAGAGTCATAGGCCCCTGGGGGCCTATCAGTTGCAAGATCAGCTGGCTGAGCTGCTCAATAAGCCTATAGCTCCGCCCACAGTTTATCGGGCAATTGAGTTCTTGTTGCAGCTTGGGCTGATCCACCGGCTTCCTTCTCTCAATGCCTATATTGGCTGCCCTTTCCCGAACAGCGAGCACAGTAATCTATTTTTGATCTGTACAGAGTGCGGCAGTGCATCGGAAATGGCCCATGCTACTATCAACAACACGCTGCAGAGTGCCGGCGCTAAGGTGAACTTTACCTTGCAGAGTCAAAGCCTGGAGCTTTTTGGCCTCTGCCCGCAATGTTCTGAGCCGCTGGAGGCCGACAGCAATGAATAGTACCCCGCTTATGACTCTGAATAAGGTCAACAAGGGCTTTACAGGCCAGCATGTACTCCACAATATCAGCCTGCAGCTTAATCAGGGGGAGATTACCACGCTTGTGGGCCCCAATGGTGCCGGAAAATCCACATTGGTAAGGATTATTCTTGGCTTGCTCAAACCAGACTCAGGCTCTGTAGTGCCCGCAGCCAATCTGAATATAGGCTATATGCCGCAGAAACTGCATATAGACCCTACCTTGCCCATTTCTACCTGCCGTTTTTTGCAGCTGGCCAATACCTCACACAGCGCCTGCCACAACGCCCTTGAGTCTGTGGGCATAGGCCACCTGGCGGCAACGCCTATTCAGAAGCTGTCTGGGGGTGAAATGCAGCGGGCTCTGCTGGCTAGGGCGATTTTGCGCAAGCCTAACTTGCTGGTTTTGGATGAGCCGGTGCAGGGGGTAGATGTAAATGGTCAAAATGCGCTGTATAAGATGATTGGCGAGCTGAGTCGAAGCCTTAACTGTGCGGTGCTAATGGTGTCCCACGATCTGCATATTGTAATGTCAGCCACAGATCAGGTGATTTGCCTGAACCATCATATTTGCTGTTATGGGCGGCCAGAGCAGGTGACTAAAGACCCGGCCTATCTGGATATCTTTGGCGAAACCGCAATTTATGCTCACCGCCACGACCACCAACACAGTGTTCATGGCGAGGTTCTGGATGCACAGGGCGTGCATCAGCATGGAGAGGGCTGCGATCATGACTGATTTTATTATTTATGCGCTACTTGCGGGACTGGGCGTGGCGCTGGTGGCAGGCCCACTGGGCTGTTTTGTGGTCTGGCGGCGCATGGCCTATTTTGGCGATACCCTTGCCCATAGCGCGCTGTTGGGGGTGGCTCTGGGCGTACTCTTGCAGATCAATCTAAACATTACAGTGGCGGCGGTACCATTGTTAATGGCTCTGGGGCTGGTGGTACTTGAGCAGCGTGGCTTTTTATCTCTGGATACCCTGCTGGGTATTCTGTCCCATTCAGCCCTGGCTGCTGGTTTGGTGGTGATTTCACTGCTGCCAGATGTGCGAGTCGATTTGATGTCCCTGTTGTTCGGCGACCTGCTGGCGGTGACCATCGGTGATCTCTGGGTGATTTATGCTGTGGCGGCCCTGGTACTGCTGCTGTTGGCTGGGCTCTGGAAACAACTGATTAATATCACCGTGGACGCCGAACTGGCGGCGGTGGAGGGTACCAATGTTCCGCTGGTGCGCACAGCCCTAATGCTGATTACCGCGCTGGTGATTGCTATTGCCATGAAAATTGTCGGTGTGCTGCTGATTACCGCGCTGCTGATTATCCCCGCGGCAACCGCGCGACGAATCACCTATACCCCAGAGCAAATGGCGATAGCCGCCAGTGCTATTGCCATGTTAACTGTGATAATGGGGCTGGGCCTGTCCTGGTTTACCGATGCCCCGGCCGGGCCATCGGTGGTGCTCTGTGCCGCGCTGCTGTTTACTCTGTCGCTGGGATTCCGGCAGCGGACTTAGTGCGGGCGGCTAAAAAGACGAGGAGATAGAGCGCCAGGTGCTGCGCAGCATGATCTCGCTATGGGGGGCTCTAAAGAACCCATGGTAATGGCCCTTGGGGTTGATCAAGACCAGCTGAGTACTGTGGTCAATGGTGTAGTCTTCGCCCTCTAGTGCCACTTTGTTGTAGGCAACATTAATTTCGGCGGTCAGGCGGCGTATCAGGTGCTTGTTGCCGGTAACCCCAATAAATTCCTCATTGAAGTAGGGCACATACTCCGCCAGCTTCTCAACTGTGTCGCGCTCGGGATCCAGAGAAATCATAACAATCTGCAACCGCTCTTTTTCACTGTCTTTCATTTTGCTGAAGGTGTCATTGAGCACCGCCAGGGTGGTTGGGCAAATATCCGGGCAGTTGGTAAAGCCAAAAAACACTATGGTCCAAATATCCTGCATGCGGGCAATATTAAAAGCCTCACCTCGGTGATCTACCAGTTCAAAGTCACTAAAAATTCTGGGTTGATCTAAAACCACCGCGCCATTCACCCGCAGCTGCTCATTGTTCATAATAACAGGCTGGCTCATTCGCCAAATAAAGCCATAGACCACCAGTAAGATAAAGGCTAATACGATGGCGATGGTGCGTCGAATTCCGGCTTGCTGTGTCATTTTGTAGATCCTTTTAATGGTGGCTACAGGATTTGGGTGGCTAAGGGCAGTCCCAGGCTAGATATACAGCACCTTATCGAGAAGGTAGTGGTCCAGGAGCATCAGGGCAAAAAGTACCATCAGGTAGATAATTGAATATTTAAAGGTTTTCATACCGCTGTCTTTGTCAAACCACATAATGATTGCCCAATACAAAAACCGGCTGCCCAACAATAATGAGCCAACCAGGTAGAGCAGACCAAACATGCCGGTGAGATAGGGCAGGGTGGTGATAACCATCAGCATCACCGTGTACAGCAAGATATTTATTTTGGTGTATTTTTCGCCATGGGTAACCGGCAGCATGGGAATATTAGCCTTGGCGTATTCCTCTTTGCGATGTATTGCCAGGGCCCAGAAGTGAGGGGGTGTCCAGGCAAATATAATCAGTACTAGCAGCAGGGCGTTGTGATGAATTTCACCGGTAACAGCAACCCAACCCAACAGTGGTGGCGCAGCCCCTGCCAACCCGCCGATCACGATATTCTGTGGCGTAGCGCGTTTGAGAAACATGGTGTAGACAAAGGCATAGCCCACCGATGAGGCCAGGGTTAGCCAGGCAGTGAGAATATTGGTAAAAACCAACAGGATAACCATGCCTGCCAGGCCAGTGACCAGTGCAAATATAATCGCCTGCTGGGGCTCTAAACGGCCCTGAGCTATGGGCCTATTGGCGGTGCGGGCCATTTTGTCGTCCACATTGCGATCCACTATATGGTTGACGGCGGCCGCAGAGCCAGCACAGAGAGCAATACCCAGATTGCCAAATACCAGGATCTGTATAGGTATGCTCTGGTCCGTGGCCAACAGCATGCCGATCACTGAGGTCAGTATCATCAGAGCAACAACATTAGGCTTGCAAAGCTCTAGATAGTCTCGCCAGGTTGCGGCTGTGCTGGTATCAATACTGGACATGCTATTTATTCCAAAGGGCTCGTTGTTATCGATTCGGCGAGTATTTTAGCAGATGTTTAAGATCTTCTAGCAATCCGCCGCCATCGTGCTGTTGGGTATAAAACAACACTGCCTGTAAATCCGGTGTAACCACAAAATAGCGGGTATCGCGCATATCCCAGTCCGCTGAACTGCCCTGTAACACTGCCTTCAGAGCCTCATTCTCAACTGCATGAATAAGCATATAGGGATGTACCGCCTGAAGCTCCTCTATATCTATAATGTCTAGATCAGCACTGGAGGGCAGATACACTCGCTCTAAACGGCCGCTGGACTTGCCCAGTAACATATGAATTTGCCGGCTATTAATAAGCACATCCTGACAACCCTGGTCACAGCCTTGGCCACCGGCAACAACCACTTTCCACTTGGGCGCTTCGCCCTGGGGCAGAGAACCCAGCAGGGCCGTCATATCCACAGTAGGGCTAACTATATCGCCCTGGTTGGTGGTCCCCATTCGCTCCATCATGGCCTGGCGCTCTTCTTCGGTATTGGGAACCATTAAAAACCCGGCAAGTATTACCCCAAAGACGATAATCAGCATCAACCAAATCTGATATTGGAAACTGCGCTGCTTGGCGGTTATCTCAGTCTGTTCTGTCATTGTTTATCAATCCTGTGTTGGCGCCTGATTATTTTGCAGAGCGCTGTTTTAACCATTCCGCCAGATTTGAGTTGGCGATAAGGGTCATCAGTAGCAGTACCAGTGCCATTACAAACCATTGCACCGCGTAGCCAGTATGCTTGGCTGGCTGCACTGAGACTGTGGGCCAACCGGTTTGCAGTGCTCCCGGGCTATCTTGGTCAAGACGCAGTTGATAGGCAAAGAATGCCTCGCCATATAGCTGCTCAGCTCGGGCTGCAGACACCCAGCCGACACGGGCCGGCCATTGGCTTACCAGTCCTATACCATCATCTAAGCGGTAGCCACCCAGAGTTTGATACAGAGTGCCGCGCAGCTGAACTGTGCCAGAAATAGGCTCTACCTCAGGCAGCTGGCTGCGATCCAGTGAGGCTGGCACCCAGCCTCGGTTTACTAATATTTTCGCATCTAGCCCATCAACTCTCAGGGCTTCCAGTATTTCATACCCAGGTCGGCCATTCTTAACCCGGTTGTCTAGTATCAGGCGGCGCTCTGGGTCCAACTCGCCCTTGAGCCAGGCACTCCTGTACTGCAAGCTGTCTCCGGTAACAAGTACTCCAACGGTGGCCGGCGCTGCTTGCTGATTTGTACTGTACTGCTCAACAATACGCTGCTTTTCGTCTGCCCGATCTAATTGCCAAAAACCCAGCCCAATTAACAGCGGAAATAGGCAGAGGCTGAGCAACAACAATTTTTTGTTGGGCTGCCAGAGGAATCCCTGCGTAGAGTATTGGGGCTCAGTGTTCATCTGTGTTTAAATTCCAACCTTTCTCAAGAGTGGGCAATATTATGCTGTTAAAGACTATTATCGTTGTACTGTTTGTTGGTGTACTTATCAGCCTGTTTAGCGGTCTAAACTTTCTGGTAAAAGATCTGGGCAATTCCAAGCGACGTCTGCTTTTTGCCCTGGGCACGCGCATTACATTGGCCGCGCTACTGTTATCTACTATTGCCTACGGTATCTATACAGGTCAACTCGGCAGCACAGCACCCTGGGATCGCAAGCTTCACCCTGAGGCTACCAGAGTCAGTCCTCAGCCCGCACAGG